>Ga0268299_1000190_pt1 | contig 242656 bp, 233 predicted proteins | sample NOBtaG_FD_193484 | JGI IMG/M metagenome (GOLD analysis project Ga0268299, IMG submission 193484) | Activated sludge microbial communities from bioreactor in Nijmegen, Gelderland, Netherland - NOB reactor | ecosystem: Engineered > Bioreactor > Aerobic > Activated sludge | place: Netherlands... | reverse complement strand
TAACTCTTGGATCGTGACACGGCCTCGACCGATGTAGGATCTTGCGGGATCGGCACGGGCTAGTGCTTCTGTTGGCTCAAGAAGGTTTCGTACTGTGCCGCGGTCATGAGTTGTTCCACTTCGGCCGGAGCCGTGAGGTCGATCACCGCCATCCATCCCTTGCCGTACGGATCGGAGTTCACAACTTCAGGGTGATCTTTGAGATCGGCATTGATCTTGGCAATAGTCCCGCTCACCGGCGTGTAGATCGTCGATGTCGTCTTGGTGGACTCGACTTCGCCGATCTGTTGGCCGGCCGTCACCTTGGCGCCCACCTTGGGAAGATCGATAAAGACGATGTCGCCCAACGCATCCTGCGCAAAATGACTGATGCCGACCGTCGCCTGCTGCCCCTCAGCGCGAACCCACTCGTGTTCCTGGTGATAACGAAGATTAAACGGTATCATGAGACTCCTCTTGGCGGCCGCCTGTCTCGCGACCTACGTGAATAAAACGCGCACCGGATAGCGGTGGCGCGATCGTAAAAGCTAAGAAATTCTTTGTCAAGGAATCGCGGGCGGCGCGTCCGGCACAAACACCAGATGGCGAATATCCGGCGTCCGCAATTCATCCGCCTGCTGAGCCAGCCCCGTGAACATTCCGCCGCCGTGCTCGGCCGGTGTCCGCAGTAACACCCAGCCTTGCGGAAGGGTTTGCGGTTCCCCTTTCTCCGATTGAATCACATCGCGACTCCAGCCCTTGAACGCTCCCCCGAACGTTCGCACATCCGAGGCCTCGCGAGACGGCCCCCCCAACAATAAATCAAACCCCCGGCGGCGGGCTTCGGCGGCGTCTTCGCCATAGTTCACCAAGGCCGAGGTCGGATTCGACAGGGCCTCTGGGTGAATCTCCAGCACCATGCGCAACCGCGGAACCGCCTTCTGCACGTACTTTTTCAGCTTGGCCAGCACATCGAGTTCTTGACGAGCCTTCCAGCCCACCCATCGCCAGAGCGTCTTGTCCGAGGCCAGCGCCCCCGCATCCTGGCGCACGGTCAGCCGCTCACGAAGGGCCTGCGCAACTTCCGATGACGGCTGGCGCACCTGGGTTTCAAACTGGCGCAAGACCCCGTCACTCACCTCGTAGGCAAAACTGTTTTCCGCCCGCGCCCGAAACACCATCCCATCGACCCCGCTCCTGAGCAGGTCGGCCAGCAGCTGCGCCAGTTGCTGCTGCACCGGCGGGGCGAGGAGATCAAACTGCGTCCAGGGATGCACCTTGCGCCTGGTCGGATCGTACAGCAACATCCGAGATTCTTGACGGTGGTCCGACAAGGGCGCGTGGAACAGATCGAGCACGGCAAAGACGGAGATGCCAAGCTCATGCGCCTGAGGCACCAGCACGCTGAACCAGTCGGTCATCACCGGGCCTTGCGACGTCGAGAACAACGCGCCCGCCGGGAGGGTCGGCAACGGGGTGCTGGTGGGAGCAGCGGTAGGAGACGGTGGCCTGGTAAACGACGATTCTAAACTGGCATCCACGAGAATGGCGCTGACCCCCTGGGCGCTCAGCTGCCGGATCCAGGACTCCACTTGAGCCATGGGAGGCAAATTGCTGAACGACACATACAGCGCCGTATGACCGGACCGGGCGCCGGCCGGCACGGTCGATTGATTCCGCAGCGCCTCGATACGATGCAGCGCGCGCTCCGCATAGGCGTTCTGTGTGGGAACCGAGGCGCCTTCCGGCCCAGCCAATATCCGGTACTCTTTCAGCGCTCCCGTCACTTCCCCCATCTGTTCATACGACTGCCCCAATTCCCAATGGGCTTCATTCGCGCGCCGGGATTTCGGATAGGTCGTCAGGTAGCGCTCATACAGGTGGATCGCGGCGGAGTAGCGGCCGTCGGAAAACGCGGTGGTCGCGTGATACCAGAGACGCGTCTCCGCCTCCACGGAGGGATTCTCGGTCGGCGTTGCAACTGGAACGGTCGGTGCGCCGGCACAACCGGCCACGACAGCGACGAGGAGGGAGACCCCAAGGACAGACGACAGAGCCCGGCGGCCCTTCATGGGCCGCCGAGCACTGAGCAGGCCAAAAAAATCCGCGCTCAATGTGCGCCTACCCGACCAACTCCATTTCGGGGAAGAAGTACCCGATTTCGAACTTGGCCGTCTCCGGCGCGTCAGACCCATGAACCGCGTTGAATTCAATGTTCGCCCCATGCGCCGCCCGGATGGTGCCATTCTCCGCCTTGGCCGGATCGGTCGCCCCCATCAGTTCGCGATTTTTTTTCACGGCGTTATCCCCCTCCAGCACCAGCACGACACAGGGTCCGGACGACATGAATGTACAGAGGCTGTCGAAGAACGGACGCGCCTTATGCACCGCGTAGAAGCCTTGGGCCGTCGTCTTGGACAGATGCATCAGGCGCATGGCGACCGGCTTTAACCCCGCCTTCTCGTAGCGATTGATAATGTCGCCGATGGCATTCTTCTTCACGGCGTCAGGCTTAATGATGGCAAGGGTACGTTCACTCATGGATCGACAGGCTCCTTCGCTAGAAAAGATCGCAACAATAGTGTTCAAGACACGCTGGCGGCATTATAAAGAAGCGCCGGAAGTGCTGGCAAGATAAAGGACTCTGAGAGTGTTCTGTTGGCCGGAGGCCGACGAGGCTGCCGTGTGACCAGAGGCACGAGGCATCACGCGAAGAGCCGGATTACCCTCCGACCCGCTCCGCCCCGAACGCACCAGCAAGCTCCCCAGGCGTGAAGATACCTCGCTCGGTGATGATTCCGGTGATGAATTCGGCCGGAGTCACGTCGAACGCCGGGTTGTAGACGGCCACGCCGGTCGGCGCGACAGGATGGCTGCCGTGGATGGACGTCACTTCCACCGGACTCCGTTCTTCAATGGGAATATCGGCGCCGGTCCTAGTGGCCAGATCGATCGTGCTGTACGGTGCGGCGACATAAAACGGAATCCCGTGCGCCCGTGCCAGGACGGCAACGGAGTACGTGCCGATCTTGTTGGCGACATCGCCGTTCGCAGCGATACGATCGGCCCCGACCACACAGACCTGAATCTTCCCCTGCCGCATCAGGCTGCCGGCCATATTGTCGGTGATCAGTGTCACGGGAATCTTGTCTTGCATGAGCTCCCAGGCGGTCAACCGTGCGCCCTGGAGCACGGGCCTGGTTTCGTCGGCAATCACCTGAATCCTCTTACCCTGCTCCCAGGCAGCACGAATCACACCCAGCGCCGTCCCATACCCGGCCGTCGCCAACGCACCGGCATTGCAATGCGTGAGCACTGTCTGACCGTCGCCGATCACCTGAGCCCCATGTGTGCCCATGGCTCTGCATAACGCGATGTCTTCGTCCAGGATCGCCTGGGATTCACGGATCAGTTCGGCTTTGATCTGCGGAATCGGTTGAGGCTTCAGTGCCGCCACCTTCTGCTTCATACGCGCAATGGCCCAAAACAGATTGACTGCGGTGGGACGTGCGGCAGCCAAATGGTCACAAATCTCACCAACCGCTGTGGCGAACGAATCGTAGTCGGACGATGCCACCCCTTGCGCGCCGAGAGCCACCCCCATCGCGGCCGTCACACCGATGGCCGGCGCGCCCCGCACTTTCAACTCGCGAATGGCTTGGGCAACCGCCCGGTAATCCCGGCAGTCGAGAAACTCGACGGCTGCGGGAAGTCGACTCTGATCCAACACACGCACTGCACCGTCTTTCCACTCGACTGTCGGCACCATGAATGGGATCTCCAATCTCACGGAGGGAGAAACCGACGCCGCCTTCACACGGTCTTCCTCCCACCCTCAGCGCATCATGCCGATCAGATCGGCGGGGGTCAAGAACAGAAGCGCCCGGTCGGTTCAACCCGAGGCTGGTCTCCCGACAGCCACAGGCCGGCTCGACTCAGCGGAGTTCCTCGTGAAGAATCAGGGCAACTTGTCTTACCGCATCTTCGTTGAGTGAGGGATGAATCGGCAGAGAAATGGCGGCGGCATCGACTTCATCACTGCCGGGGAAATCCGTCAATTCCAGATATCGATGCAGTGGACGGAATACAGGTTTGCGGCAATGGACTCCGCGATGTGCCACACGCGACAGGTAGGCGGCAAAGTCATCAGCCGACTGAAGCCCCTTTGGAAGGCGCACGACGAACCGATAGTAGACATGCGTCCGCCCAGCCGGAACCCTCGGGGGTGTGAACAAGTCTTCCGGAAGCTGCTCCCGATACACTGCGGCCAGCGACGCACGCTTCTCCAGAAACTCCCCGAGCTGATTCAGTTGAGCGACACCGATCGCGGCTTGGAGGTCTGTCATCTTGCAATTGGACGCGGCGGCATTGAGCGAGGGCGCCTGATCATACTCCCGAAGCTCGCGGACCCGTTCGAGCAAGGCCTCATCGTCGGAGAGGACCATACCTCCTTCCCCGGTGCAGAGCAATTTGGTGGCGTAAAACGAGCAGACCGTCAGCAACCCAACAGTGCCGACCGCACGCCCCTGCTCCATCGCACCGAGGGTCTGGGCGCAATCTTCGATCAGCGGGATACCCAGCGACTGCAAACTCGTCAGGTCCGCAGGCAAGCCGAACAGATGCGGGACGATCACGGCACGAGTCCTGGGTGTGCGAGCTTTGCGGACCTTCTGTGGGTCGAGATTGTAGGTCGTCGGGTCGATGTCGACGATTCTTGCCTGCGCGCCGACACGCTGCACCGCCAACCAGGGAGCCGAGCACACATAACTGGGGAGAATAACGTTGTCGCCGTGTCCGACGCCCAAGGCGCGAAGGGCCAGTTCCAGCGCCACCGTGCCTGAACTGACGGCCACTCCACCATGCAGACCGATATAGGCGGCCATGCCCCGCTCAAACTGCGCCACCACCGGGCCTTCGGTGATGTGGCCCGACCGCAGCACCTCGGTGGCGGCACGAATCTCTTCGTGCCCCAGGACAGGTTTGGAGTGGGAAATCATCGTCATCGTGTCAGGGCAACCTGCTCACAGACCTTTATCGTACCGACGACGCGCGCTGGCGGGAAATTTTACGTGGAAGACCTCTCAGAAGACAACAGCCTCCTGCATCACAGCGCACGGTGTCGATACGCGGCTGCTACCTTGCATGCGAATACCGTGGCATCCGGTCGTCAACAGGCCACCGCCGTCGACTCAGGAGGATTCTGTCTCGGGGCAACTAGGGGTTGATAGAGCGATTCCAACGGCCAGAGACAGCGACTCCAGTCGTACCAGATCTCCGCCATATGACGGGCCGCCTGCCCGAAACGCTCTCGATCCGGTTGACTTGCGAGGAGGGTTTGAATCGATTCGATCATGTCACTCGGCTGATCGGCGATCAGCACATCGCGCCCCGGTTGGACCTTCACCCCCTCGATCCCCGGCGACGTGGTGACGATGGGCAGTCCCGCGGCCATCGCCTCCAGCAGTTTGACGCGCGCGCCCGCAGCGCCGACATACGGAGCGACATAGACGCTGGCTTCTCGCAAATGGAGGTGGAGATCGGCCACGGACCCGGTGACGACGATGCCCTGGCCGGCCAAGCGAGAGACACGCGCGTCCGGATGTCGCCCCACCAAGCGCAATTCCGCTGTGGGAAATTCCCGACGAATCGCCGGGAACACTTCTGTCGCCAGAGAGACCGCGGCGTCGATATTGTGCTCGGCCCCCATGTCCCCGGTGAACAGGAGGATGGGTGATCTCATGACCTGATCGGGTTTGGGACGGATCGCCCGACAATCGACGCCGTTGGGAACCACCAGCACCCGCTGCCCGGGATGGGCTCGTTCACACCGGATCCGTTCCTCCGCAGAAGCCACCGTCACGCAGTAGGTCGTCGGCCACGACCAGCGATCGAACAAGCGCAACTTCAGTCGGTGGATCAGCCGGTTCGAATGACCGATTCCCTGTTGCCCCCCTCGCAGTCTGCGAAACTCGCTCGCCTGGCTAGGGAATCGAAGGTCCAACACGACTGGGACCACCGTGCCCTCCGGTACATAGGGCATCATGGACAACGTGTCGACATGGATGGCCGCATAGGCACCGCTCGCTAATCGCTCCTGGACTACCGAGGTCAAGGCTCGATCCTTTGAATAGGGATCGATCGAGCAGAGCCGATCGAGCAGACGAGGGCCTTGAAGCGGGACCGTCGTGACATCGATAGCCGCTTCGCTGAACAGATGTGAGACCTCGTCTGCAGCATCCCGGGCCGGAACAATCACATCCACAGGAAACCGGCTGCCGAGAAAGCGAAGCAGATGCACCATCCGCAAAGCGCCGCCGCCTTGCCTGGTACAAGGAGGTCCAGGGGCCAGGAACAGTAATCGCTTTGCCATCGACTCGCTGCTTTCTGTGTGGATCGCATGCCAGAGGAGCAGGTCCAATGCCCCCATGCCGAGCCGACCCTCGCCTTCTCACGGCCGCTGAGATTCCTGTCACTATCGCCCTGGCCAATCGACCATCAGTGTTTGCATGGGTTATGCCTGCCGACACTGCAACGCAGTCACATAAAATTGACGGGTTACACAGGAGGTTGGCCGAGGCGGTAGCCAAAATTGACAGCGGTGAAGGAACATATCGGCAACGAGGCAGCGCGTGTCTTCGACAGAAGGGGCGCCGCTACACCCAATTCCACCGGCGCCAGAGTCGATACCAGTTGTCCCGCTCAGCGGCCCAGATGGGCGAGGATATCGAGACCGGCTGAAGCGTCCATTCCCTGGCACTGTGCACAACCAGTTCCTGCTTTGCCGGATCGACATCAACCCACACCGCCCCATCCCGATCGGTTCGCCACACCTGAGCCGGTATCGCCTCGTAGGCCGCCAAGACCTCTCCGGCCGGATGACCATAGGGATTGTGTCGGGCGACGGACACCACCGCCACATCAGGCCGAATCGTCTCCAGCCAACTCTGTTCCAGCGAACTCCTGGCGCCATGATGTGGGATTTTGAGCAACGTGATGTGCCCGAGTGAACCAGCCTGAGCCAATCTCGACAACGTCTCCCGCTCGGCATCCCCGGTAAATAACATCTGTTGCTCCCCGCAGGAAAGTTGGGTGACCACCGACAAATTGTTCAGCGATTCGCGTGCCCCACCGGACCGTGCCGCCCGGGAGGGAGCCGGGTTCAGCGCAACCAACCGACAGCCGCTCTCCTCAACCATCAGCCGCCCCTCCTCCGCGACGGTCGCGGACAAGTCCCGCTGCGCCAACGCCCGCTCGACCTTCCGCCAAAACTCCTCCGGTCGCGTGACCCCATTCGTCCAGAAGTGTGCGACATGGACATGGCCGAGAATCCAGGCCAGCCCGCCGACATGATCCAACTGCGGATGGGTTCCGATCACGTGATCGATAGTTCGAATGCCGCGATTCCACAGAAAAGGCGCCACGACGCTGCGCCCCATATCGACACGCTCGTACGTAGCGCCGCCGTCGATCAACACAACGCCGCCCTGGGGCAATTCAATGACCGCGCTGTCCCCCTGCCCCACATCGAGAAACGTCACCCGTAGATGCCCGTCCCGATCGAACGGACGTGGAGACCAGAGCCACCACAACACAATCGCGACGAGACAGGCCGCCACCGCCCCCCTCATGACGGACGTGGCGGAGACCAGCCGGCCGGACAACCAGACCCACCCCAGTAGATAGAACAGCAGCATCATCGGAACGGTCGGCGCCGCGACAAACCATTCCGCACCGGGGAGAACGGCCACCCAATGCGTCCCGTCGATCAGCCCGCGCCCAAGCACATCGATGACCTCAGCGCCGGGAAGCCCATCCGCATGCGTCGCAATCGCCCACAGGGCCGCCGACAGACTGAGCGGGAGAAACACCAGGCCGACGAACGGCACCATGACGACATTCACGAAGAGGCCCATCCACGACACCTGATTGAAATAACAGGCCACCAACGGCAGGGTCGCCAGCGTCAGGAAGGCCGTCAGTCGAAGAGACTCGCGCGACCAATAGACGATCCAGGCAACCCTCGACGGCTGTGGCGGAGGTAACTCCTCCGTCTCTCCCTCTCGCCGTAGCGCCAGCGCCAGGACCCACACCGAGACGTAAGAGAGTTGAAAAGAAATGTCGTACAGGGCGGCAGGATGGACCAACAGGGTGAGGCCGGCGGCCGCCGCCAACGCATGGAGCAGGTATTGTGGTGCCCCGAGCCAGACCGTCCACAGTCCGATCATGATCATGATCGACGAACGGATGGTCGCCGTTTCAGCTCCGGCCAGGAGGGTGTAGCCCCCCACAGGAAGCACTGTCAGTACGGCTGCCAGCCGGGTCGGCGTCAGCCAACGTGAAAGCCCCAGGAGCATCGTCGACGGCAGCAGGAGGCAGGCCCTCCGGACCAGGGCGAAGACTAACAGCGCAATGAGCCCAAGATGGGAACCAGAAATCGAAAGAATATGTACCGTGCCGGTCGTCATGAACCATTCCCGGACGTCCGGCTCTAAAAATCCCTGCTCGCCGATCGTGAGACTGAGAAACAGACCACGACTGGGTTGGGAGAGGGAGTCAGCCGCGCGCCTCACCCGACTGCGCCAGTCTTCAATCAACCGTAAGCCGAACGGCAAGAGCGAAGATTCTTCAGCAGCAAGCACTTCAACCGCGCCCGCCCCCGACACCGTCCCGATCGCCTCCACCCCCTGCACATCCAGATAGCCCGCATAGTCAAACCCTCTCGGATTGATCGTTCCGGTGGGCGCATGAACTCGTGTGCGGACGCGAACGTCAAGGCCGCGGTGTAGATCGCGGTCGGGATCGCGCCAGGTGAGACGAAGCAGAAACGGCAGGACGAGGTCCGGGTCGTCGCTGGCCGTCACGTGCACCAAGGCGGTCTGTCGTCCTGGTGCGTGGCGGACTGCATCCACGATCGTGCCGCTGAGGCGCACCGGCAAAGCGCGAGGATGATCCGGCACCGGACGGTGCGACAGGAACCATCCGCAGAGAATCCAGTAGAGGCAGCCACCACAAAAGCAGGCCAGCCACAGGCTCCCCTGCCGTGATGCGATGCGCCCCTGTCGCTCCAGTAGCAGGACACCGACCGCACAGGTCGTAAGGAGAATTGCGCAACTGAGAGGAAAGTAGCTGAAGTAGGAACCGAGGGCTAACCCGAGGATGAAGGTAATCGTCAGGGAGGGCAGCATCCGGCGCCTTCGGCATACAGCCGCTGCTAGCCGATGCGGGCACGCACGATACTCGCAAGATGATCGGCTACCTCGCGAATCGTGGAATCCCGTTCGCCCTCGACCATGATCCGCAAGAGGGCTTCGGTCCCGGAATACCGCACCAACACCCGGCCACTCCCGTTCAAGGTAGCTTCGGCAGTCTTGATCGCCTGCTGGATATCCGGGATCTGATTCAAGTCCGGCTTATGCTTGACTGTCACATTGAGCAGAATCTGCGGCACCGCCGTCATCGCCTTCGCCAGTTCCGAGAGCGGCTTGCCGGTTCGTTTCATCAGGGAGAGAATCTGCAAGGCAGAGATCAATCCATCACCGGTCGTGTTGTGATCGAGAAAAATGAAATGTCCCGATTGCTCACCCCCGAAGTTATAGCCGTCGGCCAGCATGCGCTCCATAAGGTAACGGTCACCGACGGGAGTTCGCATGAGCTGAATGCCGGCTCGGTTCATAGCGAGCTCGAGCCCGAAGTTGCTCATCACGGTGCCCACCACGGTTTGGGACGCCAGGCGCCCTTGCGCATGCAAATCGAGCCCCAGTGCCGCCATGACATGGTCTCCGTCGATGATCTCGCCCCGTTCGCAGACGAAGATGGCCCGATCCGCATCACCATCCAGCGCAATGCCGAGATGCGCGCCATGACGTCGCACTGCCTCCTGTAGTCGTTCTGGATGCACAGCGCCGCACTTGTCATTAATGTTCATGCCGTCGGGCGTGTTAGCAATCACTTCGATTTCCGCCCCAAGTTCACGCAGCACGGTCGGTGCGACCTTGTACGCCGCGCCATTGGCGCAATCCACCACTAGTTTGATCCCTTGAAAGTCGAGATCACGGGGTACCGAACGTTTGACGAATTCAATGTACCGCCCCTCCGCATCGCCGATTCGATACGCCTTTCCGATCGCGTCCGCCGTCGGCCGTAGATGTTTGATCTCATCGGAGACGATCAGCTGTTCGATGCGCGCCTCGACCTCGTCAGGAAGTTTGAACCCTTCACTGGAAAAGAATTTAATGCCGTTATCTTGATACGGGTTGTGGGAAGCGGAAATCACCACCCCCGCATCTGCACGCAGGCTTTTCGTAAGAAACGCAATCGCCGGAGTCGGCAGAGGCCCCACAAGGAGCACATCGACGCCCATCGAGCAGATACCCGACGTCAGCGCAGACTCCAGCATGTAACCGGACAGGCGTGTATCCTTTCCGATGACCACCTGGTGCCGGCCAGCCCGTCGCATAAAAATATGGGCGGCGGCTCGCCCGAGCTGCATGGCGATTTCGCTGGTCATCGGTTCGAGGTTCGCAACACCACGAACGCCGTCTGTGCCGAACAATTTACGCATTGGGTACCTCTACAGAAGAACGCATGTGACGGGAAATGGCTGACACGACCGACGCCGTATCTTTCATGGCTCGGACATCATGCACGCGAAGGACGTGGGCACCTTTCAAAACCGCCACGGCAACTGCGCCGGCGGTCCCGTACCCCCGCTCGTGCACCGGTCGATCCACCAGGTTCCCGATAAACTGCTTGCGGGAGACGCCGACTAACACCGGATGCCCCAACCTCGTGAACGCGTCGAACTCCGCAAGCAATCGGAGGTTATGCTCTTGGAGCTTACCAAAACCAAAGCCGGGGTCAAGGATGATTTGACTTGCCTGGATGCCGGCATCCAGGGCCGTCTGAATCCGTTCCCGCAGAAAGGCACACACCTCGTCCACAACATTCCCATAGTGGGGCGCCCGCTGCATGGTAGGTGGAGTGCCTTGCATATGCATCAGCACGACGGCCACTCCGGTTTCAGCCACCAGGCCGGCCATCTTGGGATCGCCACGCAAGGCCGTGACATCATTGACGATAGACGCCCCAGCCTCAATCGCGCGACGGGCCACGGCAGCCTTCGTCGTATCGATGGACAGAGGCAGCGACACTGCCTGACGCACGGCTTCCAGCACAGGCATCAGTCGGTTCAGTTCCTCACCTTCCTCGATAGGCTGTGCCCCCGGCCTCGAAGATTCTGCGCCGAGGTCGATGATATCAGCCCCCTCATCCTGCATCTGTCTGGCATGCCTGACAGCTTGGGCAACCGTCAGGAAAGCGCCCCCATCAGAAAAGGAATCCGGAGTCACATTGAGGACTCCCATGATGAATGGCCGAGAGTCGAAGGTGATAGTTCGAGAACCGGCCGTGAGGACCAACGCTTTACGCAAGGTTGTGTTCGTGGGGGTCACAGCGAGTCCGTAGATTGAATGCGAGGTACCGTGCCCTGGAACAATGTGAGCCGGCTACGAAAGGGAAAGGGAGGCACAGAACGACAAGAACCGACTATTTTCCCAACCAGTGGCGTGAAATGTATGGAAACCTCTGCTTCGCAGGAACCCCGGATTGGGGCCCCTGCGGAGCCGGTCGTCTACAGTTTAGGCAGGAACCGTCTGCGATGAAGACCCTTGAATCAGGATCTGATCAATCTCCAAGGCATCCAACACTTCCTTTTCCAGCAAGGCTTCGGCAAGGGCCTTCAGGCTGGTCATGTTATCCGTCAAGATGCGTTTCGCACGCTCGTAGTTCTCGGTCACAAGACGCTTCACTTCGTGATCGATTTCGATGGCGACCTGCTCGCTGAAGTCACGCTTCGAGCCGATCTCCCGTCCCAGGAAGATTTCCTCCTCTTTGCGGCCGAAGGTCAAGGGACCGAGTTTCTCACTCATGCCCCACTCGCACACCATCTTTCTGGCGAGGTCGGTGGCGCGCTCCAGGTCGTTCCCCGCTCCGGTCGTCACGTCGTGCAAGACCAACTCCTCAGCCACTCGCCCGCCCATGAGAATCGCGAGATTGTTGTAGAGGAAGTCCTTCGAATAATTGTGACGGTCGTCGGTGGGAAGCTGCATGGTGACACCGAGCGCCCGACCTCGCGGGATAATCGTGACCTTATGAACTGGATCCGTCCCCGGCAAGAGCTTGGCCATGAGCGCATGTCCGGCCTCATGGTACGCCGTGGTGCGCTTCTCGTCGTCCGTGAGAACCATGCTCTTCCGTTCTGCGCCCATCAGAACTTTGTCTTTTGCCATTTCGAAGTCGATGAACTCGACTTCTTTCTTATTCAGCCGGGCCGCCCACAACGCGGCCTCATTCACCAGATTTTCAAGATCGGCACCGGAGAACCCTGGCGTACCCCGGGCAATCTTCTCAAGCTCCACATCGGAAGCCAGCGGAACCTTCTTGGTGTGCACTTTGAGGATTTCCGATCGGCCACGCAAGTCCGGCCGATTGACCACCACCTGACGGTCGAAACGTCCCGGACGCAATAACGCCGGGTCGAGGACATCGGGTCGGTTGGTCGCGGCGATCAAAATGACGCCTTCCGTCGTATCAAACCCATCCATTTCCACGAGCAATTGGTTGAGGGTTTGCTCACGCTCGTCGTGGCCTCCGCCAAGGCCCGCACCACGCAACCGACCGACGGCATCGATCTCGTCGATGAAGATGATGCAGGGGGCGTGTTTCTTTCCCTGTTCGAACAGATCGCGCACGCGTGACGCCCCGACCCCGACGAACATTTCGACGAAATCCGACCCGCTGATGCTGAAGAACGGCACGCCCGCCTCGCCGGCAATCGCCTTCGCCAACAGGGTCTTGCCCGTGCCCGGAGGACCGACAATCAGCACACCTTTGGGAATGCGACCGCCTAATTTTTGGAACTTTCTCGGATCCTTCAGGAACTCAATGATCTCAAGGACTTCTTCCTTAGCTTCTTCAATCCCGGCGACATCCGAGAACGTGACCTTCTTGCGCTCCTCCGTCAGCATGCGCGCGCGGCTCTTGCCGAAGGACAACGCCTTATTGCCGCCGATCTGCATCTGGCGCATGAGGAAAAACCACAGTCCGAGGAACAGAATGAAGGGCCCCCAGGTGACCAAGAACGTGATGTACCAGGGACTTTCATCAGGCGGGCGGGCTTCGATCTGGACATCCTTTTCGCGCAAATGTTTTACCAACTCCGGATATTCGGCCGTATAGGTCCGGATCCGGCTTTGGTCCTTCAAAATCGCGCTGATATGATTGGCCTTGATCGTGACTTTCATGACCTCGCCCTTATCCAGCTTAGCCATAAAGTCGCTAAATATGACTTCGTCTTCCGGCGCATGGGTCGGCACACTGAACAAGTTGAACAACAGAATCATGAACAGGCCGACCACGACCCAGAACAATAAATTCTTTACCCGTGAATTCATCCACCTCTCCTTTGAGGATTTTAGGCAGACCAAAAAATCAGCTAACCGTGCAGAATGTTACCATAGGTTCCGCGAGGGGAACAACCTTTCATGCAGACTCTTGCTCCTCTTCGTCGCCTTGATCGAGCGCGGCAAGGTACGGAAGGTTTCTATACTCCTGGCGGTAATCGAGCCCATACCCGACCACGAACTTGTTGGGGATTTTGAACCCCACATACTCCAGATCCACCTCGACCAATCGCCGCTCCGGCTTGCTGAGCAGGGTGCAGACCTTCAAGGAGCGGGGTTTCCGTCGAGACAAGGTTTTCATCAGATATTGAACGGTCAGGCCCGAGTCGACGATATCTTCCACCAGCAGGACATCTTTCCCGGCGATCGGTTCTGTCAGATCCGACACCAGCTTGACCTTGCCGGACGTTTTCTTCCGCGCGCCATAACTCGTGACGACGATGAACTCCACACGCATGGGGATCCGGATGGCTCGTGCCAGGTCGGCATAAAACGCATAGGCCCCTTTGAGGACCCCGACAAGCACCAATTCCTTCCCGGCATAGTCGGACGCAATCTGCCGACCCAGCTCACGGATTCGAGTCCGCATCTGCTCTTGCGTCACAATCGGGCGACCAAAAATGCGTTCCATTCCTAACAAACTCCTTTCCGACGCACAGGACCTGTCACACTGGCCAACATGAACCGGGTTGTCGAAACGGTGGCGGCAAATCTGGCATCAATGCGTCGCCCGACGATCCACGCGATCTGTCCTTGCGACAGCAGCAACGGTATGTGTTCTCGCACAGACCGACTCAGTTTTGCATCTGTGAAGTAATCTTGCAATTTCTTTCGTCGACCGGCCATGCCGGTGGGAACAAACCAATCACCCCGCCGCCACGACCGGATCGTCAGCGGCAACAGGAGGTGATCCGCATCGAACAGCGCGGTAGCGGATGACGGGTGTTTGAGCAGTTCCCGGCCTCGTGCCTGCGTGACCGGACGCAGTCGAATCACCTCCCCTGTCGACGGCCAGGACGTGGGCGACGACAGGGACACACACGTGACCACCTCGGAACCCAGCACCATCCAGTCATTGGGAGGAGCACTTCTCTGTCCTGCTGAAAGCAGCTGCGCAGACCGGCACGCGACGCCCACCGTACTTTGGTCACAGGACACCACCACCGGTCCCACGAGCCACGCTTTCCCTGACTGTTTGGTTGCAAGCGACGCCAGAATCGAAAGGACCTGATCACTGCGCGGCCCGGCTGACGCCGGCGCCAGGTCGTGAATCGCCAACCTGAGCATCCGACGCTGCAATGCCGTCGGTTGCCGACGGAATGCAGCCCGATCCAGGACGATCGTGCTCGGATCACGTCGCTGTATCACTCGCCGCAAGCACCCTGCGGCAAGGCGATCGAGAAGCTGATCGTCTGCTCGCAGAATGTCCGCCTGACGTGCAAGCAGCCGGGTAGCTGACGGAGCCAGTGATTCCAGTACCGGGAGGACCTCCTGCCGCACACGATTGCGAAAGTACAGGGATTTGGCATTGCTGGAATCAGTCCGATAGGACAATCCGACCGCAGCAAGATACGACAGGATCTCTCGGCGGGTGGCACCCAAGAGCGGTCGTATAAAAAGACGTTCACGAGTGTACGACATTCCGGCCAGGCCCCGTAAACCTGCGCCGCGCAGCATCCGCAGAAGGACGGTTTCGGCCTGATCGTCCGCCGTGTGCCCGAGCGCCACACGGTCTGCCGGCAGCTCTTGTGCCAAGTCGCGGAACAGGCGATAGCGCAGCTCCCTGGCCCGTGCCTGTAACGAGCTCGACGCCCCCGGCTCACGTTCACGAACGTGGAGCGGCCGCACGAGGCACGGGACGTTGAGCCGGAGGCAGAGCGCCGCGACGAACGAGGCGTCCTCGTCTGACTCGACACCCCGGAGACCGTAGTTGCCATGTACCACGGTCAAAGACAACTTCCAAGCTGCGGCCAGGTCGCGCAGAATCGAGAGCAAGGCTACCGAATCCGGTCCTCCCGACACGGCCACCAAGACAGACTGACCCGGTTGGAGTAATGCGCGCGAGCGGAGGGCGCGGACGACCTGATTATGAAGCGGGTGATGCACCGCTGTGGGAGAACCTGTCATCGCTCATGACTGAGAATGGAGAGGTGAGACCGGGTCTAAGGCCGCCTCACGCAACTGCTCGCGAGCCGTCTGCACATCCGACTCGATCTGTCTGGTCAACGCCTCTGCAGAAGGGAACACACGGTCTTCGCGCACAAACCCGAGCAGCTCAACACGAATCGTTTCCCCATAGAGCTCCAGCCGTTCATCGAGAATCGACACCTCGAGTAATCGCTCTCCGGCCGCGAACGTGGGCCGCGTGCCGATGTAGACGACAGAGTCCAAGGCGCGTCCGTTCCACAGGACTCTGGCGGCATACACGCCATCAGGCGGAATGACCCGTCCCTCAGGCAGGCGAAGATTGGCCGTGGGCCACCCCAGCTCAGTCCCGCGATGAGCGCCAGGAATCACTCTCCCTTCAATGCCGTAGGGTCTCCCCAGGAAACGAATGGCTTTCTGGAGATCTCCCGCTTGAATCATCTGGCGAATCCGCGTCGAGCTCACCACCTCGCCGTCGATCGTCACCGGTGGCGTCGGATGCACTCGAAACCCGAGCTGTGCCCCGAGTTCAAGCAGATCCGCAATGCGACCAGCCCGCCCCTTTCCGAACGCAAAATGTTCACCGACAAACAACTCCCGCGTGCCAATTCCATCGCACAGCACCTGCTTCGCGAACTGCGCAGGACTCAATGAGGCAAACGCGGTCGTAAATTCCAAAAACACCACTTCATCGATGCCGGCGGCTTTGAAGCGGGCCAGTTTTTCTTCCGGCGTCGTGAGGAACATCAGATTGACCTGAGGAGCGAGGATCTTGACCGGATGCGGATCAAATGTGAGCACCAGCGCCGTGCCGGACTCGCGCCGCGCTGTCGACACCACGCGATCCAGGAGCGCCCGGTGGCCATGATGATGACCGTCGAAATTGCCGATGGTCACCACCGAATAGGGCCTGGCGATGGACGGGGTAAGACCGCGAGAAATTTTCATGCGTGCCGTGACTGCAGAAGCCTGGCAGCTTCTTTTGCGAAATAGGTCAGAATGATATCCGCACCGGCTCGTTTGATCGACAGCAACGACTCCATCATGGCGCGACGTTCATCCAACCATCCCGCCTGCGCGGCCGCCTTGATCATGCTGTACTCGCCGCTCACCTGATAGGCGGCAATCGGCAACAGGGTCCGCTCACGCGCCGCGCTGATGATGTCCAAATAGGGCATCGCCGGCTTGACCATGACAATGTCTGCGCCTTCCTCGACATCCAGGTCGATCTCCCGCAAGGCCTCTCGTCGGTTGGCCGGGTCCATTTGATACGACTGCCGGTCGCCGAACTGTGGGCTGGAATTGGCCGCGTCGCGAAACGGCGCATAAAAGCAGGACGCGAATTTCGCGGCATAGGCCATGATGGGCACATCGACAAATCCGGCTCGATCCAGTTCGTCACGAATGGCAGCCACTCGTCCATCCATCATGTCAGAGGGAGCGACCATGTCGGCCCCGGCCTCCGCATGCGTCTTGGCCATGGCCCTCAGGCAATCCAGCGTCTCGTCGTTGAGGATCCGGCCCTCCTTGACAATGCCGCAATGCCCGTGACTCGTGTACTCATCGATGCAGACGTCCGTGATGACCACCAGGTCGGGTACTTGTTCCTTGAGCGCGCGAATCGCGCGCTGCACGATTCCATCCGGATCGAAACCTGAGCTGCCTCGCTCGTCTTTCCGATCCGGAATCCCGAAGAGGATCATGGCGGGAATGCCGAGCGCCTTGACCTCATGCGCCTCCTTGACCAACAGATCAACAGACACACGCGATTGCCCCGGCATCGACGCAATCGGCTCGCGACGCCCCTGTCCCTCGGTGACGAACACGGGATAAATGAAGTCGTTCGGCGTCAGGTTCGTCTCCCGAACCAGTCGTCGCAGCGGCTCTGTTTCCCGCGTTCGACGCATGCGTTGCATCGGAAAGGCCATGGGTCGCTCACTTCCTCGGCAAATTGGTCAGGAACACCACCAGATCCCGCACAGAAATCATGCCGACGAGCTGCCCGTCTTTCGTCACCCCGAGATGGCGGAGGTGCGTTTGAGCCATGAGATCGTTCGCATCCAGCAGGGTCTTATGTTCCTCAATCGTCACAAGCGGCGCCGACATGATCTGCTCGACCGTCGTCTTGGTCATATCCGCTCCGGTGGCGACCACCCGTCGCACCATGTCGGTATCGGTAATAATGCCGATCACGTCCTTCCCGTTGGTCACGAACAGGCTACCGATGTTGCGATCGCGCATGACCCGCCCCGCGGTACGTACATCCATATCCCGCTCTACCGTAATGAACTTGTCCTTAGGCACCATGAATGACTTGACTGGAACCATGCCGCTCCTCCCCTCTTGCTATTGTATGGGCTCACACACCGCCGCTCGAGAATTCCGCCGTCTACATAGGCCGGCGGGATCGTCGACTCTCAACATGCTGAACAATCGCCTCCGCCAGCGCGGGAATCGTGTTCTGCGCAGCCATGACGTGAACCGTCAGACCGGCTTCCCGCACGGTGTCTGCGGTGATCGGACCGATGCAGGCGACCGCCGTCGATCCGACCAGATGCAACAATTCATCCCTCGTGGCGAACAACTCGACAAAGTTCCGCACGGTCGAGGAACTGGTGAATGAGATCACATCGATCTCACCGGCCCTGAGTTGCTCGACCAGCCGATCCGTCGCCACAGCCGGGCGAATCGTCCGGTACACCGGTACCACGTCGACCTCTGCGCCCTGCGCGCGCAGCCGCTCCGGCAGAAGCTCCCGCGCAACCAGCGCACGCGGAATCAAGATTTTCGCTCCGTGCATCTGCCGCGCGGCCAGGGCATCGAGGATCCCCTCCGCTTGAAACTGTTCAGGAATTAGATCCGCGCGCAGGCCATAGTCAGCCAGAGCTTCCGCAGTGCGCGGGCCGATGCAGCAGATCGTCATGCCGGCCAGGGCACGCAAATCCCGTTTGGTCTCGAATAATCGCGTCATGAAGGGCGTGACACCGTTCACGCTGGTGAAAATCAACCATCCGTAGGTAGACAACCGCGCGAGCGCGGCATCCAGCAGGGCCCAGTCTTCAGGTGGCGCAATATCGATAGTCGGGCATTCCACGGCTTCTCCGCCCTGCGCCTGAATCAGATTGGAAAACTCTGCGGCCTGAGGTTTCGGTCTCGTCACCAGCACGCGTGTGCCGAACAGCGGACGCCGCTCGAACCAATTCAACTGCGACCGCAAGCGCACCACCTCGCCGACCACGATCACGGTCGGTGGCTCCATCTGCGCCGCCGCCGCTTTCTCTACAATATCGTCCAGCGTGCCCACGACGGTTCGTTGCGATACGCGGGTCCCCCAACGAATGAGGGCCACGGGTGTGGTGCCCTCCTTGCCTTCAGCCTTGAGGCATTGCACGATGTTCGGCAAGTTGGTCATGCCCATGAGAAACACCAAGGTGCCATGTACCGTCGCCAACCGCGTCCACTCAATGCGACTGCGATCTTTCGTCGGATCTTCATGACCGGTGACAAAGGTCACCGTCGAGGCCATGGTGCGGTGCGTGACCGGAATGCCGGCATAGGCCGGCGCAGCGACGGCCGCCGTCACCCCAGGCACCACTTCAAACTCCAGCCCCGCGGCTGCCACCGCTTCCGCCTCTTCCCCACCCCGCCCGAACACGAACGGATCGCCGCCTTTCAGCCTGACCACACGTTTCCCGGCCCGGGCATGCTCAATCAGCAGGCGATTGATCTCCGATTGGTCCCGGTACTGGCCACGGCCGCGACGCCCGACGTAGAGGCGTTCCGCTTGGGGAGACGTATGCTGCAGCAATGCCTCGTTGGCGAGATAATCGTACAGGACCACATCGGCCTGCTCGAGACACTCCTTCCCGCGCAGCGTAAGCAGTTTTGGGTCACCGGGGCCTGCCCCGACCAAGAACACTCTCCCTATGCGCGTCGTCGTGACCATTACGCCCGTCCGTAGATCTCCTTGAGGATGACATCCGCCCCGTCAGCCAACAGGCGTTCAGCCAACGTCGTTCCCAATTGCTGAGCATCGGCGGCCCGGCCTTGAATCTGATGACGAATGACACGCCGCCCATCAACTGTCGCCACCAGGCCGTCGAGCGTCAGACTCTCGCCATTCAGTACGGCATGCGCCGCGATGGGAACCTGACAGCCGCCTTCGAGCCGGTGCAGCAGCGCCCGTTCGGCGGTCACGGTCGTACGGGTGGGACGATGTTCGAAACGACTGAGCACATCGCGCACGACACTGTCATTGCTGCGCGCTTCGATACCAAGCGCGCCCTGCGCAATGGCGGGCAGGCTGAGATGAACCGGAAGGTATTCCGTGATCTCCGCGTCCCACTCCAGCCGCCGCAATCCCGCAGCGGCCAGCACAATGGCATCAAACTGCCCCTCACGCAATTTCCTGAGACGGGTATCCAGATTGCCGCGCAGCATCTCGATCACAAAATCCGGACGATGGTGCAGCAACTGCGCTTGCCGCCGCAGACTGCTGGTCCCGATGCGGGCACCGGGCTTCAGCTGATCCAGCAGGGACCCATCCCGCGTGATCAGCGCATCGCGCGCATCTTCACGAGGCGGCACGCAAAGAATCTCGAGTCCCTCCGGTAATGCCGTCGGGACATCCTTCATGCTGTGGACGGCGAGATCGATCTCCCCGCTCAAGAGCGCATCTTCGATTTCTTTGACGAACAGACCCTTGCCGCCGATTTTGGCCAGCGGCACATCGAGGATTTTGTCGCCCGAGGTTTGGATGCGCTTCAGTGAGATGGTGAGACCAGGAGCCAGTTCCTGGAGACGCGCCTGAACCCACTGACTCTGATGGACGGCCAACTTGCTGCCACGCGTACCGAGAATCAACGTCGAACGACTCATGAGCGACCACGCCCCGGCCGATTCACAGCCGATGACCGCTTACCTACCGACAACACGTTTTCCATATGATGTGCGACCGGTGATCTGCTTAGCGACCACGCCGGCCAGGCTCCTTCGTTGTATGCTGCACCAAAGAGGGCTCGGGAAATCCTCCGGCCTCGTGACCAGGTCCATTCCTCTCTGGTGCTCCCTGCCCCTCTGTCTGTCCCGATGAATACGCAGGCTGCGTCTCTTCCAAACTAAAGAAGCGGCGGGCGGCATCGACATAGGCTGCGCCGCTGGAAGACGTGGCCTCGGTCTTCAATGTCACCATCGTCCCATGCACCATTTTATTGACGATGGCAGACGCCAGCGCCTCCACGGCAGCACGGTCCTCGGTCGTCAGATGCGTCAATCGCGCCAGGACCTTGTCCACCTCACGTCGCTTGATCTCTTCGGTCCGGCTACGCAACGCCACAATGGTCGGCGTGACTTCGAGAGACTGCAGCCACTGCCCCAGCACGGCCACTTCTTCCACCACCATCTGCTCGGCCTTCGCGGCTTCACGCAATCGGTCTTCCCGGTTTTGCTCGACCCGCATATGCAAATCATCGATGTCGAACAGGAACGCATCGTCGATCGGCCGAACGGCGGGGTCGATGTTGCGTGGCACGGAGATATCGATCAAAAACATAGGACGACTCATGCGTTGTCGCATCGCCCGCTGCACATCGTCGGCCGTGACCAGATAGTGCGAGGCTCCAGTGGATACAAGCACGATGTCCGCCGCGGCCAACTCTGTCTTGTAGTCTTCAAACGGAACGGCCGTGCCGTTAAACTTCTGCGCCAGCTCCAAGCCGTGCTGAAAGTTCCGCGTCGTGATTCTCACCTGGCGCACCCCGTTGGCAATTAGGTGCCGAGCCGCCAGCTTCGCCATTTCGCCCGCCCCGATCAGCAGCACGCTCTTTTCGGTCAAGTTTGAAAAAATCTTCTTCGCCAATTCGACGGCGGCGTAACTCACCGACACGGCCGTCTCCGCGATTTTGGTTTCGGTCCGCACACGTTTCGCAACCGAAATAGCCTTCTTGACGATTTTGTTCAGCAATAGGCCCGACGCCTTGTGCGTTAAGGCGACCTCGAACGCGTCCTTGATTTGACCGAGAATTTGGGACTCACCGACGATCATCGAGTCGAGGCTGGACGCCACGCGGAAGAGATGGCCGATCGCACGGTCGCCGGCATGCCAGTAGAGATGCGGGGTCAGATGTTCAGAGGAAAGAGAGAGGTGGGTATCCGCCAGAAATTCCTGGACCCGACCGTAGCCGCTTTCCAGGTCCTCGACCACGGCATAGACTTCGACTCGGTTGCAGGTGGAGAGCAGCAATCCCTCGCGAACTCCGGGGTAGGTGCAAAGCCGACTGAGTGCCTCTCGCAGACGACTTTCAGGGACGGCGAGCTTCTCGCGAATCTCAACGGGAGCGGTCTTGTGGCTCAAACCGACAACAATGACATGCATCAGGACACCGACCCGTGACTTTTCAAGACCACGCCGATCAGAGTCAGGATCACACCGGCAAAACCGATGATCGTGAGATACGCCGCTCGCTTGGCGCGCCAGCCGATGGTCAAGCGACCCACCAGGACGGCGAAGTAGAAGCCCCATGTCACCATGGCCCAGGTCTGCTCAGGGTTCCAGTTCACGTAGGTACCCCGCACGATTTCCGCGGAAAATGCGCCGCTGATGATTCCGAGCGTCAGGAGCGGAAACCCCATCACGATGGATTGCTGGTTTAAGTGATCGAGATAGTCCAGGGCGGGAAGTTTTGCGTAGAGTACGTTGAAGCGCTTGGACTTGAGCAGACCATCTTGAATGAGGTACATCACCCCTGCGACAAATGCGACGGCGAACCCGACCGTCCCTAACATGCTCAAGGTGACGTGAACCCATAGGGTCTTGAACACGGGCTGGAGCGTCGAGGCTTCGTCTGACCGGAACGCCGCGGCGGTGACTAACGAGACCAGCGCCAACGGGACGATAAACGAACCGAGTACATGGAGTTGCCGACGGAACTCCACTGCGAGAAACACCAGAATCAGCATCCAGGAGAAAAACGAGAGGGCTTCGTGAAAGGTCGGTAACTGGGCTTGGCTGGTGTCCGTCATCCTCGCCACCAACGCCACGGTGTGGGTGGCGAACCCGGCAGCCGTGATTCCGAGCGAGACCTTTGACAGCGTCTCAGCCCGCCGCAGCAGGTAGGCCAAATAACAGACGGTGCTCACGAAGTAGAGGCCCATCGTGAGCATAAAAAACACGGATGACATTTCGGTCTATCCTCGCAACATTTCAGCGCAAAGTCACGGTTTTTTCGAACTGGAAATTATAATGATGCCGGAAGAACAGAGTCAAGGAACAGGCGCGCAATCCGGCCGGTCTGCAGGCACACTGTTCCTTGTCGGCATGCCCATCGGACATCCGGATGATCTCACGATCCGCGCTCTGGCAACACTCCGTCGCGTTGACCTCGTTGCAGCCAAACAGCCCCGACTGACACAAGTGCTGCTCGCTCACCACAACATTCACGTTTCGCTCACAAGCTATGATCGCGACAATGCAGCAGAGAAGACACCGGTGCTGCTGGATCGGTTGAAGCAGGGGCAGCACATTGCCCTCGTCTCCGACTCCGGTATGCCGGCCCTCTACGATCCAGGTCGATTACTGATAGTTGCCGCCACGAAGGCCGGCCTTACGGTAGAAGTGGTTCCCGGACCATCCATCGTGGCCACAGCAGCCGCGCTCTGCGGCATGAATGCCGACGCGTTCGTATTCGAAGGGCGTTGCGCCGACGGCACCCGCAAGCTCACGCGTCGCCTTCAATCATTACAGCACGAATCGAGGCCCCTTATGCTTTTACCGCCCGTGCCGGCGCTCCGACAGATACTCACCATACTCCTCGCCACCCTCGGCAACCGACTGGTCGTCCTGGGGCTCGACCTCACACAACCGGGGCAGCACGTTCTGCGAGGACGTGTTGAGGCGTTACTCGAAAAAGAGGCAATTTTTGAGAATGCGTCTCTCGCGGTACTCGTTGTGGAAGGCGCGAGACGAGGGAAGACCGCAGCCGGAAAGAAAAACTGAAAATCAGTCGTCGAGACGCTTTCGTATCACGACCCGAAAGGATTGATCGGCACGCTCCTGCGACAACACATCGTGGCCATCATCAGACACACTACGCGGAACATTTCGAATGGGGTCGCCGTCATCGAGATGAACAAGAAGGAGTTGGCCGGGAGCCATACTTTCCAGCTTGAGCTTGGTCTTCACGAAATTGTATGGACAAATGACCCCACGAAGATCCAACTCTTCATCTGGAGTGTGGGCCTGTGACGATGTCTGGGACATAGCAGAGCTCATTCTCTATTGATGTGATCGTACCAAGCCGTTCCGGGTGTTGCAACGGCGGGCATTACAACGAGCGACACAAAACAAAACGGGGTGCTCCTTTCGAAGCACCCCGCTCAACATCCGGCCATCGTGATGGCCTTTTGTCTTAGTTGGACAAGCCCTTCTGCAGATTGGGCTTCGCACCATCACTCCCATAGTCAGACTTGTTCTGGACTTTAGTTTCGGGAGCGACGGTCTGATAACCCCATCCCGGCTGCGGTTCACAATTCCAGCACGGAGCGGTTCCCGTGAACTCACCCACGGTGGTGGTGACCACCCCAGTGGTGACCGTACCAGGGAACACTCCGCCGACCGGTCCACCGGTGTTCGTCCCTGAATTCGTCTCGATCCCACGCTCGGTTGCCGGAGCTGGACGCTGGCCGAGGCCACCGAATCCAGCTAACTTCTCGTTGCCGCGCAACAGGTACACTTCACGTACCAGCTTACGACCAGTTCCATATACTCCAATGTCAGCACGCTGGTTGGGAGCCTCCACAACCTGTAAAGAAATGTCGTCGCCGGCATTCAGCACTTTTATCTGGTCCATGTTCGTGTGGGCATCGAGGTAGGTCGTGAGGGAGCTCATGGCACCCGTTCCAGCGCGACCTTCATCGTGCGAGCTGCCACCTGTCTCCAGGTGAAGCTTCCCACCGGGAATATCAATTGCCAGGACACGACCATAGATCGTCTCTGGTTGGGAGAGACGTTCCAAGAACGCCGTCCGATCGAATGCTGTCGTACGACCGGAGTTACCCGACACATCTCCGACTGAGTTGCCGACACCAAACCCTGATCCCGACGAGGACTGTGGCAAACGCTCTTGAGCGCCTGCAACACCAACGGAGCTGATGAAAAGCACCGCAGCTCCCAGTGCCAACACGTTACGCATGTGCTGCCTCCTTAGTGAATGGAATTGATAAGAGATTGATAATGGACGGCGATAAACTAAACGAGTCATACGTATTCCAAAGCAATTTCGGGCGAACTATAGGCTAAGCCCCACATCATGTCAAGATGTTTTCGGTCGCGACATCCACTATATAGTGTTGTCACGCCTTCAACCGCCCCACTCATTCGTGATCCGCTGCGTCCTGGGCAGCTCATTTCCGTGTCATGTTGTATGAAGGCCACGCCGGAAGGTTCCGGTTTCTAGCGAGGCGGGTGAGTTGTGATGGTGCCCAGAGGGAGGGTCGAACTCCCACTCTCTTGCGAGAACCGGATTTTGAGTCCGGCGCGTCTGCCAGTTCCGCCATCCGGGCACAGATTCCATCACACACCGTTGCACGTCCCCGACCAATGCGCGAGCGAAGGGACGCAGTTGTAACATTAATCAGGAAACGCGTCAACGGCGCAGCCTACCCTTTTTTCCGCGCGACTCCGGTGCTAGAATACCGCTTTCTACCGCAGACGACGATTCGATAGATTCACGGAGGCAACCATGGCAGATGTGCAGTGTGTCACGTGTGGCCAAGCAGGCGAAGCAATCACGGATATGTTGTTCCTGGGAAAACTGGAAACGGAGATCAAGGCCAAAGTCTGTAAACCTTGCTGGAAAAAATGGGAAGGGATGCGGGTCATGGTCATCAATGAGTATCAAGTCAATTTGGGTGATGAGAGCGGCAGGGAACTGGTCAAGAAACAAATGAAAGCCTTCCTGAAACTGGGGGAACAGGCCGACACCTCAAAAATCGACCAGAACTTCAGACCGGCTGGCACATAAGGCTTGAGGACTCGCTCGTCTGCCTCCCCCTCGCCTTGCGCAGGCGCACGGGCAACATTTCAATCGGCCGAATGAATGCTCCCCCGTTGCGTTGGCTGTTCCATGGCTGAGACTGTACCAACCTCGGACCATCGGTTTTTCGACTGTCCGCTTCGAACCGTCTGCACGTCGCATTCATTGACACTCTCATTTCGGAAGTGCTAGAGTGCCCTATTCTTGAGTTTTTCAGCCGACATCGGGAAGGATGCTCCCCGCCGTGATTACACAAATGCGGGTCAAGGGTCTGATCTTCGACCCCTACAACAACGCCTATATAGTGGTGTTGCGCGACGAGGATAATTCGGACATGCTTCCAATCTGGGTGGGGAAATCAGAAGCGAGCGCCATCGGCCTGGCGTTGGAAAGCGTCACTGCCCCGCGCCCCATGACACACGACCTGATGAGATCGTTTCTCGACACCTTCGATGCCAAGATCATCAGCGTGGTCATTACGGACTTGAATGACAATACCTACTTCGCCACCATTCACCTGATGTACGAAGATTCCGAGTATACGGTCGATTCCCGTCCCAGCGACGCCATTGCCTTGGCCCTTCGAACCAGCGCGCCGATTTTCGCAAGTGAGAAGGTCATCAAGAAGCAGTCGTCCGAAGAACTTGAGCAGTGGCTTGAAAATCTGAAACCTGAAGACTTCGGAAAGCTGGATACCTAGTCATGGATGCCGCCAAGCAACCAGACACATCGTCCGAACTCGTGGCGCTGTCGGTGAAGCAGGTGCTGGACGACGGCAACACGGACACGCGGATCGTCGTGCTGAAGAGTGACGACGCGGGCGTCACTCTGCCGATCTGGGTTGGATCTGCCGAAGGGAACGCGATTCGCCTGGCCATGGACCACGTCGTGACGCCTCGCCCGATGAGTCACGATCTGATCCGGAGCTTTGCGGATCATCTGGGTGTTCGGATCGAACGGGTCGTCATCACGGACGTCAAGAGCAGTACGTACTATGCCAGCATTGCCTTGGCCTCGAAGGGGCTCCATCGGACACTGGACGCACGCCCTAGCGATGCGATTGCGCTGGCGCTCAGAGCCGGTTGCCCGATTTATGCGACCCAGGATGTCCTGAACCGGCGCACCGCTGTTCATCTGGATGCGTGGATCAACCGCCTCGATACCAACAATACAGAAACTCAACAGGCGTGAGGCCTGACACCTCACATTAGAATCCTATCGTGCAGGAGTAGATGGAGACCATGACAAAAACGTATCTTGAGAAGCCCGCAAATGTGCAACGCAAATGGTACCTCGTGAACGCCGAGGGGAAGACACTTGGCCGCCTTGCGGCAAAAGTCGCCACCCTGCTGCGAGGCAAGCATAAGCCGACTTTCACCCCCCATGTCGACACCGGTGATCATGTCGTCATTGTCAACGCGGAGAAGGTCGTGCTCACCGGCAACAAAATGGAGAACAAAACCTACTCGACTCACAGCGGATTTCCTGGCGGCTTGAAGACGCTCACCGCAGAGCACATTCACCGAAAAGATCCGACCAAATTGTTGACGAAGGCCATCGAGGGCATGTTGCCCAAAAACCCGCTCGGCAACCACATGGCCAAGAAGTTGCGCGTGTATGCCGGCGCAACACATCCGCACCACGCCCAAAAACTGGAATCACTCTCATTGTGATTCTTACTCTTCGAATTCGATTAGTGAAGGAGACCGCCTGATATGGCAGCAATGACGCAGTACGCAACCGGAAAGAGAAAAAGCGCGATCGCGCGCGCATGGGTCACCGCAGCCGCTGGCGACATCGTCGTCAACGAAAAGCCGCTGGAACAAGCGTTTCCCCGCCCGACCCTACGGAACGTGATTCAGTTTCCGTTTGAGTTGGCCGGAGTGACGGGTAAGTATTCCGTCCGTGCCACCGTGTATGGTGGTGGCCCAGCCGGGCAGGCCGGAGCACTACGGCATGCCATCTCGAAGGCGCTGGTCATCATGAGCGCAGCGTTCCGCGCTCCCATCAAGAAGGAAGGCCTGCTGACCCGCGATTCTCGCGTGAAAGAACGGAAGAAGTACGGCCAGAAAGGGGCCAGAAAGCGCTTCCAATACTCGAAGCGGTAACGATCGACTGGAGCGACAGGGTTCAAAAAGGGAAGGCTCCGCAGCCTTCCCTTTTTTATTGGCCCGCTGGTCAGGCAGTCCACCACGCATGATGGGCCGGGAGGCGTAAAATGACATCGGTACGAGTCGCGGTAGCGGGGGCCAGTGGATATACCGGAGCCGAACTGGTCCGGCTCCTCTGTCAACACCCCCACGTACAACTCACAGCGGTCACTTCGGAAAAGTCAGCCGGTACGGCGATCTCTACCGTATATCCCCACCTCCAGGGGATCGTGCCGCTCTCATTTGAAGCGTTAGCGCCGGAAGCCCTGACGGAACGAGCCGATGTTCTGTTTCTCGCGCTCCCACACACCAAATCCATGGATCCTGTGGCGAGCGGCTTGAAAGCCGGCAAACGTGTCATCGATTTGAGCGCAGACTTCCGCCTGAAGGACCCACGTACGTACGAAACCTGGTACCAAACCACACATGTGCAGCCTCAACTCATTCAGGATGCCGTGTATGGCCTTCCGGAACTTCACCGGTCTGCCATTAAACAGGCCAGACTCGTCGCTTCGCCGGGCTGTTATCCGACAGCCGCAATTCTTCAGTTGGCGCCCTTGGTCGCCCATGGGTTGGTGGCAGCTGACAGCATCGTGATTGACGCGAAATCCGGCATTTCAGGCGCAGGAAGAAGTCCCGCCCTGCCCTACCACTTTCCCGAAGCCCATGAATCCCTTGAGCCGTATAAGATCGGCCAGCATCGGCACATCCCCGAAATCGAACAGGAACTCACCCGATTAGCAGGCACACGAACTCCAGGAACTCGCGGTGAGGCAGGCCCTGTGACCGTTGCCTTCACACCGCATCTGGTCCCCATGAACCGTGGCATCCTGAGCACCGCGTATGCACGAATAAAGGGACAGCCAGACGTCGCCGAGTTACGCAAACTCTATCAAGACTTTTATAAAGGCGAGCGATTCGTTCGACTCCTCGAAGGGGCCATGCCGAATCCCCGCCACGTGCGGGGCGCCAACTACTGTGATATCGCCGTCCACCTCGATCGGCGGGCCGGCTGGGTCGTCACCGTCTCGGCCATCGACAACCTGATTAAAGGAGCAGCCGGACAGGCGATTCAGGCGATGAACCTCATGCTGGGCTATCCTGAGGAAACGGGACTCGTGGCTCCGGGCATCTATCCTTAGCCCGCACCTGCATGGGCAGGTCGGACCGGGTCAACTTCACATCACAGAGGAAGGGCGATGAAGACTATCCCTGGAGGCGTAACCGCGCCGATCGGTTTTCGGGCCGCCGGAGTCTACAGCGGCATCAAGAAGAAAAAGAAACAGCAACTCGACCTGGCTCTAGTTGTGTCGGACTGCGAAGGTCCGGTCGCAGGCGTGTTCACGACCAACCAGATCGTTGCCGCACCGGTCATTCTCGATCGCCTGCACCTCAAGCAGGGCGTCGGCCGCGCCTTCTTCATCAATAGTGGAAATGCCAATGCCTGTACCGGACCGGAGGGCATGGAGGCAGCCGAAGCGATGGCGCAACTGGCGGCAACAGCCCTCAGCTGCGCCCCACATACGATCTTCGTCGGCTCGACTGGGGTCATCGGTCAACCGCTGCCGATGGCACACATCCGAAATGCGCTTCCAGCACTGGCCGCTCGGGTGACACGCCGGGGCGGCGCTGATGCGGCCGCGGCGATCATGACGACCGACCTCAAGCCCAAACAAGTTGCTGTTCGCGCTCACATCGGCGGGAACACGGTGACCATCGGCGGCATGGCCAAGGGCTCGGGCATGATTCATCCCAACATGGCCACCATGCTGGGGTACGTGACCACCGACGCAGCCATCGGACAACGCGCCCTCCAATCAGCACTCAAACAGGCCGTCGATCAATCGTTTAATTGCATCACGGTCGACGGCGACACCAGCACCAACGACACGGTACTCTGTTTGGCTAACGGCATGGCCGGAAATCGTCCGATCAAGCCAGGCTCGGCTGACTTCACACGCTTCTGCGCGATGCTCGAAACGGTCTGCCGCACGTTGGCGCTGAAAATCTGTTGGGACGGCGAGGGCGTGACCAAGGTCGTCCGGGTCGAAGTGACAGGAGCGGCATCCACGAAAGCGGCGAAACAGATCGCGCAAACGGTCGCGACCTCAAATCTGGTGAAGACCGCGCTCTTCGGCGGCGACGCCAATTGGGGTCGCGTCATGGCGGCGCTCGGGCGCGCGGGAGTGCCCATCGACCCCTCCCGCATCAGCTTGCAGTTTGGCGGGATCCCGATGGTGCGCAAGGGTCTGGGACTTGGACGCGCAGCCGAACGGCAACTGACGAAGGTCTTCAGAGCCAAAGAGTTCACCATTCTGATCGATCTGGCTCAGGGCATGGCCCGCGCGCACATGTGGACCACCGATTTGTCTTACGAATACGTGCGGATCAACGCGAGTTATCGGTCATAAGCAGCCTCGCTTGGTTGCAAAATCGTGGCCACTATGCTAGCGTTCGGGCGTTTCGCGCAATGAGCGGTCGGTCCCATCGTTCACCGCGCGGCATCCAAAACCAGGGACATCTTATTTAAATCCACACCAGCGTGATGCGCACGCTGCGCAGCCTGAGAATAAGGGGGATCTCCCCCTCGCCGTTGGCGTTCGCCAGGGCGCTCTGCAGGCTTCGGAGGGAGGTGAAGGTATGGGAGTAGTTGCGATTAAGGAATTACTGGAAGCCGGCGTCCACTTCGGACACCAAACCAACCGTTGGAATCCCAAGATGAAGCGGTTCCTGTTCGGGGAACGTAACGGCGTCTACATTATCGACCTTCAACAGACGGTCGAGCGCATGGAACAGGCCTATGCCTTCGCTCGCGACACCGTGGCAGCCGGTGACTCCGTTTTATTCGTCGGCACGAAACGCCAGGCGGCCGAGATTTTGGAAGACGAGGCCAAACGCGCCAACCAGTTCTACATCAATCAACGCTGGTTGGGTGGGATGCTGACCAACTTCCAGACCATCCGCCGCAGCATCGACAAGATGAAAAAGATGGAAGCGACCCTCGCAGATCCAAGCCACCAAGGCCACACGAAAAAAGAGCTCGGGCAGATGCAGAAGGAAGTCGTCAAGTTACAGAAGAACCTCTCGGGTATCCGCAACATGCGGGCATTGCCCGGCGCGGTGTTTATCTTGGATACACGCATCGAACACATTGCCATCCTCGAAGCCAGCCGGCTGGAAATCCCGGTGATTGCCATCGTGGATTCGAATTGCGATCCGGATCACATCCAGTACCCGATTCCCGGTAACGATGACGCGATTCGTTCCATCAAGCTGATCATCTCCCGGATCGCGGACGCCTGCCTTGAAGGCGCACATCTCCGGGCTCAACAGGAAGAAACCGAGTTTGCCTCGGCACCGGCCGGTGGCGGCGCAAAGCCCGCAGCGAATCTGGCTGGCGTGTCCGCGTCCTAACCATCGTGCCTGAGACGACAGTATTGTTCTATTCGATCAACTGAGGAACCCATGGCAAGTTTGAGTGAACTGGTAAAAGAGTTACGCGAGAAGACCGGGGCCGGCATCCTGGATTGTCAGAAGGCCTTGACCGAGAACGGGAACAGCATCGACAAGGCCATCGACTATCTCCGGCAGAAGGGTTTGGCTGCAGCGCAGAAAAAAGCCGGCCGCGAAACCAACCAAGGACTGATCCACGCCTACATCCATGCGGGTGGAAAGATCGGCGTACTCATCGAAGTGAATTGCGAAACCGATTTCGTCGCACGGAATGAGCAATTCAAGGCCTTCGTGAACGACTTGGCGCTGCAAGTGGCCGCCTCCAGTCCCTCCTACGTCCGGCGGGAGGAAATTCCCGCAGAGATCGTCGAGAAGGAACGCAGCATCTACGAAGCGCAAGCCAAGGAATTGGGCAAACCGCCCGCGGCTTGGCCTAAGATTGTCGAAGGCAAGCTCGAGAAGTTCTATCAGGAGAACTGCCTGCTCGAACAAGGCTTCATTAAGGATCCGTCTGTCGTCATCAAGGATCTCCTGGCACAACAAATTGCCACGATCGGCGAGAACATGAACGTCCGTCGATTTACGAGATTCCAGTTAGGCCAAGCATGAGTTCTGCCCACTATCGCCGCATCCTGCTGAAAGTCAGCGGAGAAATGTTGGCTGGTGAGCAGGGCTATGGCATCCAACCATCGATTCTCGAAGGACTCGCAGAAGAGATTGCCGACGTCGTCGCCATGGAGGTCGAAGTGGCCGTGGTGATCGGCGGCGGCAACATCTTCCGCGGGTTGGCCGCCAGCGCACGCGGCATGGAGCGGGCCTCCGCCGACTACATGGGTATGCTCGCCACCGTGCTGAATGCCTTGGCCCTCCAGAACGCCCTGGAAAGCAAAGGTGTCAGTACCCGTGTCCAGTCGGCGATTGAGATGCGCCAGCTGGCCGAAGGCTACATCCGTCGGCGCGCCATCCGGCATCTCGAAAAGAAACGTGTGGTAATTTTCGCCGGAGGGACGGGTAATCCCTATTTTTCCACTGATACCGCGGCGTCACTCCGGGCAATGGAGATCGGCGCCCAGGTCATCATGAAGGGCACCAAGGTCGACGGCATTTACGACAGCGATCCGGTCAAAAATCCGCAAGCCAAGAAGTACAGCGAGATTCCGTTTCTCTCGATTCTTACCCAGAATCTCAAAGTCATGGACTCGACCGCCATCAGCTTGTGTATGGACAACCGGCTGCCATTGATCGTCTTCAACTTGAAAGAAAAGGGCAATTTCAAACGTGTCGTCCAGGGTGATCCCATCGGAACTCTGGTGACCGTGGAAACCCGTTAAGGGAGAGGCTGATGTCGACGGCGCAGGAAGTCAAACAACGTGTCACCGAAAAAATGGACCATGCGATCGATCATTTGAAGCGCGACCTGGGCGGACTCCGTACCGGTCGCGCCTCAGTGGCGCTCCTCGACGGCATCAAGGTCGATTACTACGGCACCGTGACCCCGCTGAAACAGGTCGCAAACGTAGCCACGCCGGAATCCCGCCTGATCACGATTCAGCCTTGGGAACAGAACCTGATCAGAGAGATCGAAAAGGCGATTCAAACATCCGACCTCGGCTTGACGCCGTCAAACGACGGCAAGATGATCCGCATTCCCCTACCACCGCTCACGGAAGAGCGCCGCAAAGATCTCATCAAGGTCTGCAAGAAACACGGCGAAGAAATGAAGGTGCAGATTCGAGGATTTCGGCGGGACGGAAACGAAGAACTCAAGAAGCTCCAAAAAGACGCCAAGCTCACCGAAGATGAACTGCGAAAGTCGGAAACAGAGATTCAAAAGCTGACCGACCAATACGTGCAGAAGATTGACGACATGATGAAGAAAAAAGAAGGCGAAATTCTGGAAGTCTAGCGCCCAAATCTGTTGTCAGACACTGCGTGTACCAGCCGTCCGAATCCTCCCCAACTTCCGCTTCCGTCGACCTGGCTGCCCTCGCACAGAATGTCGCCCATGTGCGACGACTTGCTCCGCATGCCAACATCCTGGCCGTTGTCAAAGCCAACGCGTACGGACATGGGGCATTGGAAATTACCCAGACGTTGCAGCGCCTCGCCGTTCACCGATTCGGCGTCGCCACCATCGATGAGGGACTCGCCCTCCGCCAAGCGGGTGTTCAGGATGCCATCCTGGTCATGGGCGCGACCGTACCGGCCCAATTTGCAGAGCTCGTAGCCCATCGCTTAACACCCGTGCTCTACAGGGCCGATCTGATTCCGGCCTTTGCCGCCCACATCCGATCCGGCTCATCTCCCTACCCGGTTCATGTCAAAGTCGAAACCGGCATGGGACGATTGGGGGTGTCGCCGCACGAAGTCCTCGACGTTCTGCAACGCACCGAGTTTCAGGCCGCCCTGCGCCTGGAAGGACTGATGACACACCTGGCCGATGCCGATAATCACGGGAACGATCATACGAAATTGCAACTCGCACGGTTTCAGAGCACGCTCGACCATCTGCGACAACGCGGCCTGGCAGTTCCACTTGTCCACGCTGCCAACAGTGCCGGCATCATTCGATATCCCAATAGCCTCTATTCCCTCGTGCGCCCCGGGATCATGCTGTATGGCTATCACACCCTCTCACACGACATCGAGGCGCCGGCGCTACAACCGATCCTGACCTGGAAAACCAGCATTGCCCACCTCCACCGGATCCAGACAGGCGACAGCGTCAGTTACAATCGGACCTTTATTGCTTCACGTCCATCACATATCGCAGTACTTCCGATCGGCTATGCGGATGGGTACAACCGGCTGTTGTCGAACCGCGGCAGGGTGCTGATCGGTGGTCGCCGAGTGCCGGTCATCGGACGCGTCTGTATGGATATGACCCTGGTGGATGTCACCGACATACCCGGCGTCACAATCGGACAGGAGGTCATCCTCATCGGACAACAGGGCTCCGAGCGAATCACCGCAGCCGACCTCGCCGCCTGGCAACAGACCATTCCTTACGAGATTCTGTGCGCCATCGGTCCCCGCGTGCCGCGTCGGTATCTCCCACTCGGCTCGCCCGCTGGTGAAACGTCCCGAGAACGCTGACGCCCACTCAGCAGACACCGCCTCTTTGCCACGTGGCGACTCGGCATCCCCTTGCCTTCGCTGCCTTGTTCCATCATAGTCCATACGTCGTGTCGAACACGCACGCGGAGGGCGACCCATCACGCATACAAGGACACGAGCATGGCCCGCTGGATGCCGCTGAGACCCCGCACGTCCATGTGGATGTGTACGCTGATGTTGGCTGCAAGTCCGATCAGCACCGCCATGGCTGCAGAGACACAGGCACCGGGACGAGCCGATGCGATGCCCTCCGCCATGACCATTCACATCCCGATTCCGGTCACGCCACTCGCGGAGTTGTATGGGAACATCAACCGGGAAGTTGCCACACATCGCCACCGTGGGCGCGAATGGATCGCCTTGGGCGGCGGGAGTGGGTATCTCAAGTATCGACTCTGGCCTGACGAACAGAGCTCGACCACCGCAGGAGACCGCCTACTCTCTCACAGTACCGTGCCATTCGGTGTGGAATATGCCAAACAGATCAAAGGGGCCATCACAAAAATTGCCGACTGCGGACAGCGCGATGCCTCCACAGGAACCGGTCGCCTTTCGGTGACCGTGGCGACGATGTTCAAGCAGGCTCGTAGTTATGCGATACTGCCGGCCAGCCAGGTCAGCGCGGTACAATCCGCCCAATCTTGTCTGTTGTCCGAGCAAGGTGTGGACGCAAGCCCATTGATGGCGCAAGTCTATCGAAGCAACTTGTTGGAGGTCCTGCCTGTCGTCGATCGTAAGGCAGCCGGCCTCGTCACCGTCAAACCAGCGGTTGCCCGTATCTGGCACGATCTCCAAGAGCCATTGCTGCTGGATGAAACGGAACACCTGTGGTTATTGCTGAACCCTGAGGCCACCGCCGCAGCCGGTGTCGAAGCCCTTTCAGGCACACCCGCGGCTGGTTATGGTGTCCTCGCCAGGCCTACTGTCGTACGGGGCTCGAAACCCACGTCACGCCACATTCCTCTTCCCGAGCCACACGATCAATTTGGCCACGACGGATTCCACGTCGATTTCACGTTGCAAATGCCGATCGAAGAAGCGAATCAACGTCTGCGTGAAGCCGTGATCGGCCAGGAATGGTCGCTCGGCGTGGGGACGATCAAGATCGTCAACGCCACACTGTACCCTCTCGGCAACCAGGTGGGGGTCGAACTGATCCTCCGAGGACTCCTGCCGTTGACCCTGCGCCTCAAGGGGACACCGGCCTATGATGACTCGACAGGACGCATCCTGTTCCGGGAGGTCGATTACACCATCAAGGAACGCACCCCTGCCACGGACTTGGCTGAGGAGTGGTTACACGAACCGCTGCGGGAAGAGCTGGCGAGCCGGCTCTCTTTGCCGATCCGTGAGGAGCTAAATTTGATGCGACAAGCGCTCGAGAAGGGACTCAACCGCGACCTCACCGGGGGACGGTTGCGCGGAACGGTCCGGGAGCTGTCCCTGGAAGACCTCGCCGTACAGGCCGAGAGTCTGTCGGTACGGTTCAAGACTGCAGGGACGCTGCGCTACGACGCCCGCGCCGACGTCGCCGCGCCGTAACGCAGAGCCTACACCTTCAGCTTCCGTTTCAACGTCTTTTCCACGCTGGACACCTTGTCGGCCAGCCGTCCCTTCGGTCCCTTGCGGTAGTCGATCTTGATGCTGCAGGAGATGCGATTGCAGTCCTTGCGCATGCGGGCGTAACACTGCTTCACCACCGCCATCACCTCGTCCCACTCACCTTCCAGCACCGTCCCCATCGGGTTCAACCGATAGTCGACTCCGCTCTTGTCGATGATGTCCAGCGAACGCGCGACATACTTGCTGACACTCTCGCCCTTGCCCAGCGGCGACATACTGAATTCTAATAACACCATGTCTGTGCCCGTCCTTCCTATGGCGTGGCCGGCGACGCGGTAGGCTGCTGTTTTGCGCGTTGCTCAGTCCAGACTTTCGGATATTGCACCTTCCCCAACAGACGAAAGCCATCCAACGCCTCGCGTAACAGCGCCCGACGCTTCTCGGCATCGGGTTCATTGGCTTTGGCCTGTTCACGAAGTTCGCTCAGCCAATCGACAAAGGCGGCGAATTCTCCATCCAGAATCCGCTCCAGATCTTCCTTCATAAATCCGGATAGCGCCGGCGCCTGTCCGCTCGAACTGATCGCCACGCGCATATGCCCCGAACTGACCACGGCCGGCATCACCACGTTCGAAACATCGGGCTGGTCGACGGACCACAGCAGGAATTTCTGTTCACGGGCCAACCGAATCAGCGAGTGCGCGAGTTCGCGATCGTCGCGCAGCGTATTCAACACCAGAATGACGCTCTCCAGATCGTTCGCGCGAAAATGCCGTCCCCGATGAATGATTTTCGCCGAGGCGGCAAGTTTGCGGAGCACCTCGTGCAGCGTCGGACTGATGACCGTCACCTTGGCGCCGGCATCCAACAGCCGCTGCACCTTATCCGCCGCTTCCTCATTGCCGCCGATGACCAGCACCGGCCAGCCACGCACATCGAGTGAAATTTGAAACCCAGGATTTGCCGCCATGATGATCGTCCTCCCAGAAGCCCACGACAATGGAAAGGCGTATCATACAACAGGGGATTTCACAGGGTAAACCGGCTTCACTACTCCCCTTTGCGCCGTGAGCTGGGTATAATGCGCCCGCAGCGGAATGCGGGAGCCCTGTGGCTCGTCATGGGTGAGCAAAGGAGTGTATCGTGGCTGGATATACAGGACGGTCCCTGGCGATGGCCGGCGGAATCATCGGCGTGGCGGCATTAGCGGCTTACTTCGGCGTGGCGCATATCGGAGAGCCGGACCAGGGCGGGGGATCGATCGCCGGACAGGTGCACATCGCGCCCAACCTGGCAGATCAGGTCAAACCGACAGACGTGTTGTTCGTCATCGTGCGACGCCCCAGCGGCCCACCAAGGCCGATTGCGGCCAAACGGGTCGACGGACCGAAATTCCCGGTGCAATTTGAAATCACGAACGACGATGTGATGGTGAAGGGCAGCGAGCTCAAAGGCATGGTCGACGTGATCGCCCGCCTCGATCGTGACGGCCAGGCCGGTCAACCACAACCGGGAGATATGGAAGGGCGGTATGCGAAGAATCCGACACTGCCCGGAGGGAAGGACGTGAACATCACCATTGATAAGGTGTATTAACCAATAACGTGTTGAGTTGTGAGTGTTGCGTGCGAGTTGCGAAAACTGCTTCACCTCAACACTAAGAACTCATCACTCACGACTGAGACCGCTAGGGCTCTGCCGGATCGGCATCCAACTCGAGATTCCAATACAGGTAGTCCCGCCAACTTTCCGGCGTGTTCCGGATGCCGATGGTAATCGTCACCGTGGGGCTCCAGCGAGGTTTGACCGGCTTCTTCATCAGACGCATGTTGGCTTCTTCCGGCGTTCGTCCGCTCTTTCGGTTGTTACAACGCCAGCAGGCCGTCACGATGTTCTCCCAGGTCTTGCGACCGCCCTTGGCAATAGGCACGACGTGGTCGAACGTCAGTTCTTCCGTGCGGAACTTGTGCCGGCAGTACTGGCAACAATACCCGTCGCGTGTGAAGATATTGATGCGGGAAAACTTCACCGCGCGATGACTGTCCTTGAGCTTGACCAGCTTCAACAGCCGCATCACCGAAGGCAGTTTGATGGAGATCGAGATACCGTGGATTTGACGGTCGTAGACTTCGAGGACTTCGACCTTCCCTTGCCAGAGCAAGGTAATGGCTTTTTGCCAATGCAGCACACGCAGCGGTTCATAGGTGGAGTTGAGCAACAAGGTCATTTCCATAGTGGCTCCGGCGATCTCCTATGAGTGCACTGTTTACAGAATAGCAAATGGCGGCGCGGTGGTGACCCTTCCCCTGAAAGAACTTGATCCATCTATGCCATATGCGTCTAATGAAATCAAGCGCTTAGGCGATTGTACTCATAATGTTACGTCATCCTGAGACAAGCCAGACCATCCTGTGATCTGTGAGGGGATCCCGTGAACTCGGACACCGACTACGTCACTGTCGCCCAAGTGGATCAAGTCCCGCCCGGGACTTGCCGCACCATTGAAGTCAACGGCATTTTCCTTGCGCTCTGCAATATCCACGGCGCGTTTCTGGCCGTCGACAACACCTGTCCGCACGCCGGCGGACCGTTGGGCGAAGGTTGTCTGGATGGTGACCTGATCGTATGCCCCTGGCACGGATGGCGATTCAACGTCCATACCGGTGAGCGGCGGGAAAATCCCGACATCCGCGTGGCCTGCGTCGAGGTGCGGGTCAGGGGCTCTGATGTGCAGGTGAAGGTACCGCTTACATTGTAGGGGGAAACGGAGGGGCGCCCCCTGGAGACTGCCCAGGACGGCCACTCTCAGGCCCTTCCGGCATTAACCCATCGGCCGGCAATGAGGCGGCATTGACCCGTTTCGTGTCCAGGTCGACATGCCAGATAAAGTCGCGCTCAAACCACTGCGTTGTGCCCTGCTCCCGCATGTAGATCCGGACTTCATACCGCTGCTCACCCTGCTTGATCACCTTCCACTCACCTAAGCGGAGCCCCAACTTGCGGGCCTCTTGAATGCGCGCCCGCTCATTGAAGGCCTGGAGGATGGTCGGGTAACCGGCGGCTCGATGGGTCTGCACCAAGGCCAGCGCCTCGGCCGCACGCGGGTCAGTGACGGGATTCAGGGTGGGCGGCTTCATCCACCAATACACCAGCACCCCGGCCAGCAGAAGCAGCAGCACTGCGTAATGGATGACTTTACTCATACGGTGTCACGATCGTCGTCGGTCGGAGCTGACTCAACTTATCACTATAGGTGGCATGCGATTTCTCTGTCAATCAGGGAAGGATCGGTCCGGCCGCTGAATTGGCCCGTGAACCGTTGTCGTCGCGCTTGACAAGGCCGCGCAACGCTATGGTACAAGTACCGGTCAACTGACTAGACACCCTGGGAGCCTCACCGTTCAATGAAGTTCTTCTTTTACGCGGACAATTTGAACCAGTCTCAACTCAAGCGTCGCGCCCCGGAACATAAATTTCTCTTCACGGCGTATCTGCCCGACCACAGCGTGCAGTTCTGCCGCTGGTCGACACAGTGGCGCTGCGGCCTGGCGAGCGTCGTCCCTTCGCCAGGAGAAAAAGTCTGGGGGGCCGTCTTCGAGATCACCGACGAAGATCTCAAGCTCCTTGATGAGTTCGAAAACGATGTCCCGCAGGGCGCCTACCGGCATTTGCCGGTGACGGTCGTCACCGAAGAGGGTGAAAAGCTCCTGGTCACGACCCATGCGGCCAATCCCATCGGCAAGTTCAAACCGAAGGAACATTATATCGACTGGGTGCTCAAGGGCATCAAACAATGGAAGTTGCCCGAAGAATGCAGCGAGCAGTGGAAAGCCTATAAGCCAGCCTGATAGATCGCCACAGATCGTCACTTACCCATATATTGAGGTCACGATGCCAAAGCCAAAACATCATATCCTTGTCTGCACCAATGCCCGACCGCCGGGCCACCCCAAACCGTCCTGCGGCGGCCAGGGTTCCGCGCAACTGCTCATGAACTTCAACATGGGCCTGATGCAACGCGGCATCATGCCGGGCGAAGTGCTGGTCACAGGGTCTTCCTGCCTGGGCCCTTGCGAGCAGGGACCGACCGTAGTCGTCTATCCCGAAGGCACCTGGTATTCCAAAGTCACGGAAGCCGATGTCGCGACCATCCTTGACGAACACATCAAGGGCGGGAAGCCGGCAGAAAAATTGAATCCCGATAGCATCTGGAAGTAGCTCGGATCATCCTCCTCGTTGAGGATGATCAACATGCCTTTCCAGCAAGGCCGCCGGCGACTCACGCCTGGAGGCGTATCTTCAGGGGTACGTTGAGGAGCGTGAGGAGCTGAGAACGACGCTGGAAGGCATGTTCGTCATTCAATTGCTATGAGCACCCCTAGCCACAAAGAACACAAACACCACGCGCCCCGCTCTGTCGGTTGCATGATTATCACCTGCAGCGATACCCGCACACCCGACACCGACACGAGTGGCCAGTTGATCCGGAAGCTTCTGAAGGAGAACGGGCACACGATCGCCGCCTACCACCTCGTGAAGGATGAACCAGCCGAGATCAAGGCGCGGATCACCGAAGGGGCAGCAAACGATTCGGTCCAAGCCATCATCATTAATGGCGGAACCGGAATCTCCCGGCGAGATTCGACGTTTGAAGCCGTGGATGCGATGCTGGAAAAACGGTTGGATGGATTCGGCGAAGTCTTTCGGTTCTTGACCTATGAGGAGATCGGCTCACCGGCCATCATGAGCCGGGCCACCGCCGGCATCATCAACGGCCGCGTGCTCTTCTCCACTCCTGGCTCGGAAAACGCCGTCCGACTGGCGATGGAAAAACTCATCCTCCCCGAACTCGGTCATCTGGTCAAAGAACTCACGAAATAGCCGGTCATCGACTTCCTCCGATTCAGTGGGAGGTATCGTGATAGAAAATAGGGGCCTCTTCGCCGGAGCAATTGGGTTCCTTATTTTTCTTACAGCCGGCTGTGGAACTATCCGCAGCCGGACGATTGACTCCTATGATTTTGCACAAATACAGGATCGAAAATCAGTCTATGGTGGGATCCGCGAACTCTGCAATGTGCCTCACCCGTTTGCGAGTTACGATTTTTTTCCCAGCCTCATTGCCGACACATTATTGCTTCCATTGACCCTCGTTGAGGATTATGTCGATGATCATTCTCTTCACGATGCTGCACTGGCTGGCGATTGGGCAACTATTGCGTTAGCACTAAACTCAGGCCGTAGCGTGGAATCAACTGATCGCCATGGGCACACCCTACTGATGAGCGCGGCGACCGGAGTGCAAGCGGAGATCATTGAGGAGCTGCTCAAGAGAGGTGCACAAGTCAACGCTCGCTCCAAACATTCACAAAGCACCGCATTAGCCTATGCACTCGCACGAGTTCAGATCGTACGAGCAATTGCTTCGATAAAACATGAGAGGTCGCTCTGGGAAAAATCCCTGGCAGCGAAGAAGGTTATTTCGCTCCTCAATAGTGCAGGGGGAAAGCTTTACTCCACAGATCGAGGACAATGGGAGGAGGCCCAAACGCAAGAGTCGCTTATTCGAACCCTAAACGAATTTCTTGACAGCGGCATTGCGATAAATCCTGCAAAGTAGGCAAAGAACAATGGTTTCCGCGAGTATCTCTTATTTCCCGCGTACCAGATTTGGTGTCAAAAGCGCGTATGCCTTGCGAAGAACCCACAAAATAAGCGCTCCTCCGGTAAACACAAACAGTACACCAGATGTTCCACCACACTTATTACTAACGTGCCACGCTGTGCCAAAACCTAACGTAGCAGAGGCCCCTTAGATATGACACGATCCGTAACGCCACCGGGCCACGTTGCGGGTCGTGTATCGTGCACGAAGCTGGCATACCTCATCAAACATGGCGGCTCACAAAAAAATTCCCACTTTCAGCATCCGTCCGGAAAAGAATGTTCAAAACGGCCTTCCAGCAAGGCCGCAGGGAGTGCGACGGCGGAGGAGGTACACACCAAACTTGTTTGACCCGTTCAGCAGTCAGAAATCTTGGTGAACGGATAAACCCCTCCAGCCTTCCCTCCTATACTGCTTACGTCGCAGGGAGTCGTACGACTGAGAACGAGGTTGGGGACCGTTTCAGCATCCGCATGGTGAAGGATGCTCAAAACGGTGCTCCAACAAGGCCGCAGGAAGCACGGCGACTGAGGCGTACCCTTGCGGTACGTCGCAGGGAGCGGTGCGACCGAGAACGAAGTTGGAGCCAGCCTTCAGCATCCCATCGCAGAAGGATGTTCAAAACGGCTGTCCAGCAAGGCCGCAGGCGAAGCAAAACCGGAGGCGTACCCTCAGGGGGTACGTTGAGGATTTTGATGAGCCGAGAACGCTGCTGGAAGCCGTTTTCAACGGTGGTTGAGGATGCTCAAAACGGTTCTCCAACCAGGCCGCAGGAAGCACAGCGACTGAGGCGTATCCTTGTTGATACGTCGCAGGGAGACGTGCGACCGAGAACGAAGTTGGAGCCCGTTTTCAGCATCCGACTAGTCTTGGCCGATCTTGGGTTCAGAATACACCTGCTTATCCGCCAGCCTCGATTGCGCGTACCGCTTGTAGTGCATCAACAGATCGCGGACCGACACGACGCCGACGATTGACCCGCCCTTGGTTACGGCCAGGTGGCGCACGCCGAGATCTCCCATCATATCCTGGGCATCATCGACGGCCTGATTGCTCTCAATGGTGCACAGCGGGGAGGTCATCACCTGTTCGACGGTTAGCTTGCCCACATCCTGATTGGTGGCCAAACCTTTCCGAACCAGATCCGTGTCGGTCACGATCCCGACATGATTCTTCCCCTTCTTGATCAAGAGGGAGCTGACCCGCAGGGTGCGCATCTTTTTCGCCGCGCCGCGAATGGACGTCGTCGGACCGACGGTTTGAGGTTTCTTGTTCATGATTTGTGCAACTGTTGCCATACCACATACCTTTCTGCCCGTTGGGGACATGAGAATCGATAAAGACGTTCCTTATGAAACGGTCAGCACGATCTTACCAAAAAATGTTCGACTCAAGAGATATTCTTGTGCCGCCTTCGCATCGGACAGCGGAAATGTCCGATCGATGACCGGTCGCAACCGCCCCTCACCGACCAGGTGAGCGGCCTTTAACAACTCACTCTGGGAGCCCATGTACGAACCCTTGATCGTGAGCTGGCGCGAATACACGTAGCGTAAGTCGAGCTTGACCTCCGCGCCCGTCGTCGCGCCGCACGTGATCAGCCGCCCGCCCTTGGCCAGTGAATCGATGCACTGCGTCCACACTTCCGGACCAATGTGCTCAATCACCACATCCACACCACGGCGCTCCGTCAGTTCCCGCACCCGCTGATTGACCTGCTCACGGCTGTGGATGATGACTTCGTCCGCCCCCAGATCCTTCGCCTTCGCGACTTTCTCCTCGCTCCCGACGGTGGTCAAGACGCGAGCACCGGCGAGCTTGGCCATTTGAATCGCCATGTGCCCCACCCCGCTGCCCGCGCCCATAATCAACACCTCTTCGCCGGGCTGCACCTCCGCCAATCCGAACAACATATGCCAGGCGGTGACGGAGACCAGAGGAAAGGCCGCCGCCTGTTCGAACGACAAGGCGCCGGGAATCGGATGTACATTTCGCGCGGACACCTTCACATAGTCCGCGTAGCCGCCATGGCACATCGCACCAATCAGGCCATAGGAGCGGCACATATTGTCACGACCCGCAAGACATTGTTCGCACTTCCCGCATCCCACACCGGGAGACACATAGATACGCTCGCCTACCGCAACCCCCTCCACATGTGAGCCGATCTGGTGCACCACGCCGGCGATGTCCGACCCGAGGATATGCGGGAGCGGCATCGGATAGGCCGGGCTCCCCTGCCTGATCCAGATATCCAGATGGTTCAGCGCGCAAGCCTTCACCTGCACCAGGACTTCGTCGACGCCGATCGTCGGCATCGGCATCTCCTGATACTGGAGCTTTCCCGGCCCGCCATGTTCGTGAAAGACAACCGCGTTCATTACATCCTCACCTGGAATTCATGACTACATGACGTTTCACGCCGCACTGTGATTCCGAGAGTACAGGTCCTTAACCATCTCCCGCAGGACGATCAAAACGCCCTGTCACAAGGCCGCAGGGAGCGCGGCGACTGAGTCGTACCCTTGTGGTACGTCGCAGGGAGACGGGCGACCGAGAACGCAGTGAGATGGCGTTTTCATCGTCAGGCTAAAAGGTGAGCGTTCCCTCCACCACCATGACCGCCTCCCCGCCGACCATCACCCCCTGAATCGCATCGTCGTCGGAGTTTACTTGAATGAAGATGCGCGACGGGCGGTCGATCTCATACCCCTGCTCGGCGGTGATCTCGGTTTCCGGTCTAATGTCGACCACCCCGTGCTGCACCAGATAGGCGCCCAACGCGCCGCTCGCGCTTCCCGTCGCAGGATCCTCCACGATGCCGATCAAGGGCGCGAACATGCGCGTATGAACGGTGGACGATTGTTCGACCGTCATCGTGCTGAACACCATCATCCCGTTCGCGCCATACTGCTGAGACAGGTCGGCGATGGCCGCCACATCGGGAACGATCGACCGCACCGCGGTGAGGGTGCGCACCGGCACGATGATCACCGGCAGCCCCGTCGACACCACCTGCACGGGAAAACGGGTTTCGGTCACGGCGGACTTGGAGATGCCCAAGGAGCGGGCGATGGCGAAGAGCGCTTCAGGTTCATCGATCACGTCCAGGAACTCCGGGCTCGGCTGCGCCATCACCACGCGTTCGATCACCCCGTCATGGGAATGGATATCGACGGGAAACAACCCGAGATTGCATTCCTGCAGCACCCGCGTGACCGGCTCCCGGAGCGCGAAACGATCCAACGTACCTAACACGAAGAAGGTCCCGATGACGGGATGGCCTGCGAAGGGAATTTCCTGCGTCGGCGTAAAGATGCGCATCTTGACCACCGCCGCCTGGTCGGTCGGCGGAAAGACAAAGACCGTTTCGGAGAGGTTCATCTCACGGGCAATTTGTTGCAACTCCACATCCGTCAATCCGTCGGCGTCGGGAAACACGGCCACCGGATTACCGCCGAACGGTGCATCGGTAAACACATCGGCTTGGTAGAAGTGCAAGCGTCTCAGCCCGGGCATAACCTCCTCAACGTGATACTGGCGGCATGTTGCCCCGAGTCGGATTTTTTTGCAAGAGGAGACACCGTTGTACAGGGCAGGAGAGAGGGGTTCTGTGGGCAGGATACACTCCAGAGTCGCTGACTGATGTGCTCAGGCTGGTCAAAACGGCGTCCCGCTAGGCCGCAGGCGAGTCAAAACCACAGGCGTACCCTCAGCGGTACGTTGAGGATTTTGACGAGCCGAGAACGACGCGCGAGGCCGTTTTCAGCAGCCTGCTATGCCGGCCGGGGGATGGCCTCATACGCAGGCCGTAACGGACTGTTCAGGTATTGCTCCACATAGTTCTGCAGCGAGCCGTGACGGTAAAGCTGCTGATTGGCGAACCGGGTGTCGATCTTGTGCAGCACCTTCACGCGCACACCGGTTTTCTTGGTGAACTGCTCCAAACTCACGCCGGTGATATCCGTATAGGGGCCCCGCCCCGACTGCATGATACATTTCGGCACGTGGATGACTTTCTCTTTCGTCAGCCTCCTCGCGATGTCGTCGAAGGTCAACAGCACTGTGCAATCGGAATCCCCGCTGAGCAACGCATTGGGGACGTAGAGAAACTTCGCGCGATGCTTCCGGAACATGGTCAGAATCTTGTGCACGCTCCCTGCCGTCACCACCGTATCCTTTTTCTCCAGTTCCAACGAATCGAACAGGCTGACGATGCGGCGACGGCTCAAAAAGGCCGTGGCATAAGATTCGGTGTGAATGGTCTGCAGATTCGGCAAGCCCAACTGATAGATCCGCGTCGCTTCCTCCGGCAGGAACTTCCGTCCCTGCCGCATGAGCGAGGCCGTCTCCTCCTTGAGCCCCCGCACGGGGGTGAGCGTTCCCATCCAGAGCACGCATTGTGTATTGATCGCGGAGATCGTCGCCGCATCCTTTGACATGGTGTGCTGGTCGAACGCATAAAAATTGGCGGAAGACACGGCAGGTCCGTCCAGCACCTTCATCAGATGCTTGACGGACGGCGCATGGGGCATCAGCCGCTGCCGATAGTCGCTGAGCGTGATGACCGAGAGCTCAAAGTTGATCCGACCAGGATACTGCGCTACCAGTTGATGGATCTTGGGCACATGCACAAAGCCGACAGTAAAAAACTGAATGCTTTTGTCGGTGTATTTCAAAAAGTCTTCGACCCACTCCATCGCCTTGGGGTGGAGGAACAGATCGGTCCATTCCATGAACTCATTGCCGCCGAGGCACCAGAACTGCGTAGGATCGGTGGGCTTGCGACTGATGTAGTCGAGGATAAACTTCCAATCCTCATCGCTGGTCTTGGGTGGATCAAGTGTTTCGCGGTAGGAGTGATCGAGCTCATAGCAGAACTCGCATTTGACCGGGCAGTCACGGCCGAGACTCAGGGGAATTTTCCCCGCGTCCATTTCCCTGATGAGCACCTGCCGATAGTCGGTGCGATCCTTGAAGATCGGGGTCGGCTGAAAAATCGGAAGCGTGGTGGCCACAGGTGACATCCCTTGCCTGTCGCCCCTGGGACGACGAAGACTCCATTTGACAACGTCAGGATCGAACCGGGAAACTTTCGCTATGACCGACGACCGGCTGGCCAAGGCTGTCGCACTCTTCGCACTCTCGCAGCCCTATACCCTCGACCAACTCAATCAGCAGCGCGACGCCCTGCTCCACACCTGGGCACCTCAGCGCTTTGCCAACCTCACAAACAACCCAAAGAAATACATGCAGGCCTATACAAAAGCCGAGGAGATGACCCGCCTCGTCGAGACTTCATATGCCTTACTCGCTGCGTTCGTCGTTCCCGAGGAGGCGAGCAGCCATGAGCGTGAGACGTCAAACGCAAAAGGTGACACGTCTGCTCAATAACTCAGTGAGCTTTCCGAATCCCAACTCTTACGTTAACGTTTCACCTTTCACGCCATACATCTTCCACGTCCCCCACCGGATGATCAAAAACGTCATGTCACAAGGCCGCAGGGAGGGTGGCGACTGAGGCGTACCCTTGCGGTACGTCGCAGGGAGACAGCCGACCGAGAACGCCGTGAGATGGCGTTTTCATCATCCGGTACTCCGCATCCCCAGGCTGCTCAAAACGGCCTCCCGCTAGGCCGCAGGTGAGTCAAAACCGGAGGCGTACCCTTCAGGGGTACGTTGAGGATTTTGATGAGCCGAGAACGACGCGCGAGGCCGTTTTCAGCAGCCTACTACTCGACGCCATGGGAGACCACCCGTGAGAGCGACGTCTCCCCGTCTTTCTCACCAGCCCCTTCGGCGACGGCCATCGGCCAAGTGACGAGACCCGACACCCCTTCCGTCCTCGCGCCCTCTTTCGTGGCCGCATAAATCTGCGGCAGCTTGTTGGTGCCGAACTTGGAGATATAGAGGAACACATGCTCCCGGCTGTTCACCCGCACCGCCCAGGGCTGAAAGTCGTTCTTATAAAACTCTTCGCACAGCTGCATGGCGTCGAGGCAGGAAATTCCCACCGGCTCGTTCAGCGTATAGTAGTAATCCAGCGGCAGGTCGTACTCTTCCTGCTTATGAATCGTGATGCCGAACCTGTCCGGATTGCGCACCATCGGCGTGTGACGGTACGCCACGAAATAAAACAGCTCGACCGAATGAATGACCGGCTGATTGTCGATGACGAACTGCCGCGTTTCCAACGCCTCATCGCGCGTTTCGCCCGGGAACCCGTAAAACGCCATCACGTGGTTCCAGATCCCGGCCTTGGCCGCCTGGTGCAGATTGTTCTGAATCACGCTCTTCCGCGCATGTTTATCCATCAGGTTCAGGACGCGCTCGTTCGCCGACTCCATGCCGTAATACAAGGTGCAGCAGCCGGCCTTCGCCGCCAGATCCCAAATGGCTTGATCTTGTAACGTCTCTTCGAAACGGATCAACGTCGTCCACTTGATGCCGACGTTTCGCTCGACGAGTAGTTGCGACACCTTCTTGAACAGCGCGGGTGGATAGGATTCGTCGGAAAACAAGAAGTGGCGGCAGTTGTACTTATCCCTCAACGCCGTGACCTGTTCCACCACATGCTGCGCGCTCATGCCGCGATACTGATCGAAATAACCCTGACCGTGATCGCAGAACGTGCACCGACCCCAGTAGCACCCGCGCGTGGCGAGATAGGGAATGATTCGCTCGGGAACGAAATAACGATCCAGCGGCAGGCCGTCGAAGTCAGGCAACGGCAGGGCCGAGGTCTTCTCCGTGTAGACCTCCTTGCTCTGCTTCACGCCGTCCACGTCGCGATACATGAGATTGGGCACCTGCTCCATTGCCCGCTGGCCGTTCACGGCTTCCAGATACCAAAGCAGCGCATGTTCGCCTTCGTACAAAATCGCCGCGTCGAACACCTCGGTGAAGAACCGCTCGTGATGCGCCCATTCTTCCTGCAACCGCGTCACGACGTTCCCGCCGACCACGACGCGAATCTCAGGAAAACTCTCCTTGATCATCTTGCAAAACGTGAGGCCGGCCATCAGCTGCATCTGTGTGCCGATGGAGATGCCGATCACTGCCGGCTTTTCCTTGCTCACGCTGGGCAGCACCAACTGATTGCAGATGTCGCGATAGACGTTCACGCGCTCATCGTCCAGGCAGGCGAACACTTCCTTCGAGACGCCGGGGCGATAGCCCAGATTGCTTTCCATCGGATAAAACACGAGCGAGGCCGGATAGTAGGCGGCCGAGATGTACTGCATCGCCTCTCGAAAGGTATTCAGCGCGCGTTCCAATTTTTCCGCATCGTAGAACCGCTCCCCGCGTACGACCAGCTTCGCATCTTCGGCCCGCTCCGCGAGGTCGAACACGTCCACCGCGTACGCCTGCTCCAGCACGGCCTTTTGATGGGATTCCAGCTCGGTCAACGTGCCGGCCTTCTCCTTGTCCTGGAGGGGCTTGAGGTGCATGCCCAAGCGGCCCTTCACCCAGATCAGAAACTCCATGCTGAAGAAGTGGTCGTACATCTCGATATTGATGTCGCGTTGCACCACGGTATGCCCCGCTTCGCGCAACACGGCCGTCAACATGGGAAGGGCGAGATAGGGCGCCGTCGGCACCCACTCCGGCGGGAACAGCAACATGACCTTCGACTGCTTCCGATCTTCCTTTTTGATCGGCGTCAGCCCGTCGATTTGAACCAAGCCGCTACTACTCATATGTTCCTTCGATGTATCGACTTGCCCTCTGGCGTATCATTCACACGCCGCATCTCGTCGTTCGTGAAGCGTATCTCGCGACCAACACCAGACGAGAAGTGGCCGTTAGCCTTTGTGCGCTTCACGATTCACGAGATACGAACGCCGGGGCCACCCCCGGCGTCTCACACGCTTACATTTTCCCTGCCAACGTCGGCGACGCTCCGGCAATCTTCGCCGAGCGATACTGCAAATCCGGCAGCTTCTGCAACCCGAACCGCGCGATATAGAGAAAGATATATTCGCGGATGAACAGCCGCAGGTCCCAGCCGGGATTGTGGTTCCGCTCGAATTCCTCGAACACCCGCTCCGCCTCTTCGATGCTCAAGCCCTGCTTCACCGTGAAGTAATAATCCAGCGCCAGATCCCACTCGGGGTTCTTGTACGCCGTGACGCCGAACTTCTCCGGGTTCTTGGCCACCGGATTGTGCCGGCCCAGATCGAATGTCCCGAAGCCGAGCGAATGGACGTGCTCCTTGTTCTGCTCCAGGAACTGCACCGACGACCAAGCCTCCTCGCGCGTCTCGCCGGGAAAACCGAAGAAGCCCATGCAGTGATTCCAGATGCCGGCTTCGGCGGTATACTTCAAGTGTTTCGTCATGATTTCAGTGGTGGTGGCCTTGTCCATCAGCCTCAGCACCCGCTCGTTCCCCGACTCATACCCAAAGTGGAGATACTTGCAGCCGCTGTCTTTCGCATCCTGCCAGACCTGATCTTCCAGCAGACTCTTCTCGAACCGCATGTGCGTCGTCCAGGCAATGCCCATGTGGCTGTCGATCAGCCCGCGCGTCAGCTTGCGAAACAGGGCGGGCGGATAGGACTCATCGGTGAAATGAAAGTGTTTCGCTCCGTACTTGTCGCGCAGGTAGGTAATCTCGCCCAGAATGTCCTGAATCTTTTTACTCCGGTAGCCTGCCGTGTAACCTTCTCCGTGATCGCAGAACTCGCAGCGGCCCCAATAACAGCCGCGCGTCGCCAGGTACGGCAGAATCTTGGTCGGAACGAAATATTTTTCCAGCGGCAGGCCGTCGAAATCCGGCGGCGGCAGCGAGTGCATCTCTTCGGCGAAACTGGTCGCGGACACATGCACGCCGGTCGCATCCTTATAGATGGTGTTCGGCACATCCGCCAGGCTCTGCTTCGCTCCCACCGCCGAGACGAGTTGCACGAACGCCGTCTCCCCTTCATACACGACGGCGCTGTCGAAGTACTGGAACAGCGGCGACTGCGGGAGCACATCGCGCAAACGCGTGACCGTGTTGCCGCCGATCGTCACATGAATGTGGGGAAAGTGCTGCTTGATGAGCGCGCAGAAGGTCATCGAAGAAAACATCTGCTGCTGCAAGACGATCGAGATGCCGACCACATCCGGCTGCTCCGCCTCAATGGCCGGCTTCACCAGCTGCTCGAACACATCGCGATAGATATTCACCTGCGTGTCGTTCACCGCCTCGATGACTTCGCTGGAGACGAACACCTTGTAGGAGAGGCTGGTCTCCATCGGCGGCATACAGATCCGCGCCGGGGCATAGACCAGCGAGATCACTGCGGTGACTTCACGAAAGACTTGAATCGCCCACTCCAACTGATCGATTTCGTAGAAGATTTCGCCACGAATGATCGCCTTGGCCTGCTCCGCCTTCCTGATCAGTTCGTCGATCCGCTGGCGGCTCACCTCGCAAAGCTGCAGCTGAAGATCGTTTTCCCAGTCCTCCAACTCGCGCTTCTTCGCCAGCTTCCTCAGGCGATCCAGCTGCTGCGGCACCTTGCGCAAGACCTTCTTGAGAAAGTCTTCGCTGAAGTACCAATCCCACATCTCGAGGTTGATGTCTTTTTGAACGACCTGATGCCCGGCTTGGCGGAGGACGGCGGTGAGGGACGGGAGACTCAGATAGGGCTCGGACGGGAACCAGTCGGGCGGAAAGATGAGCATGACCTTCATCTTCCGGCCGGCGGCGGCCTCGGATGACTGGCGCTGGAGCATGATCAGCTCGCGCGACGCCCGCTCGCCCTTTGTATACTCAACCCGCATGAAGACGGCCCTTGTATCGGTCCGGCACTCCGAAACAATCAGAATGCCAAAGGGTTAGCTTGGAGTTCGTCATTGTACGAGGGGAAAAGACAGAGATGCAAGAGTGGGAGGACGGGGCTGGCCTGATGGTCTCCTAACTGCTCGCGCAACGCGCGGTCGCAGACTCCCCTCGTTGGGCGCGCACAGTTTGTGGCACACCAAGCCCCCCCTGGTGTGGAGATGGGAGGAAGGAAAACTTGAAAGGAACCTTGCGGCGGGATAGAGACCGGTTGGCTGCCCTCCTACTTCTGGATAAGTTTGTCGTACTCCGCGTGTGTGCCGATCCAAAACCAGACGATGCCGTCAGGCGCTTCCACTCCAACCGCTCGATACTGAAGACCTGCACGTGCAGACCAAAACCGACCTACTTGCTTGAAATGCAGCGACGGATGTCGCGGGTTGGCCTTTAATAATTCAAACGCGCGGTCAGCTTGCTCGCGGATTGTAGCAGGAAGGGCATTATAACAGGCCCAAAATTCCGGTGAGGTATGATGGATCAAAGCGGCCTAGACTGACCTGAGGTATGGGCACGAAGAGCTTTTTCAGCGAGGGCATCAAGCCTACCGGCCTTCACATCATTTTCGAACTGGCGATCCCATGCCTCTGCATCAAATGCCACATACCATCGGCGAAACGCGGCAAGTTCATCGGAGGAAAGTTTTTCAATCTGCTGCTCAATCGCTTCCACTTTGCTCATACATCACCTACATTCTCCAGGAGCAGGGACAGCCTCGGTCTCTCTGCTGTTCATCGGCAATCAGAATGCTCGTATCCTAGCACTAGAAAAGGATGCCGTCCAACTTCCAATACGATCACCCACCCTCAGGTTCCGGCCGATGGGACAAGAAGAATGGCTGCCTGATGGTCTCCCCACTGCTCGCGCAACGCGCGGTCGAAGACTCCCCTCGTTGGACCCGCGCAGGTTGGAAATCAGGCAGGCGCCCCCTATGACAATACAACGGGCAATTAGACTGGAGCTAACCCAACAAAAAGTCCGCTGTAACTAGAACTCGCCATCCCTCTGCTGCCATTCGGCAAACAATATCCGCTCGACCTCAAGCATCGTCACCTCGTGCTTTTCTAACATTGCAGCAAGGTCAAATTGATCAAACAGTTTTACCGAATTAAGCCCAGCATTCTCCTGAGCCTGCCGGTTGAAAAACTGATTGGTGATGCAAACCTTAGCGAAGTCAATATCTGGATGTCGACGTTGGTAGTACGCTTCGCCAGTCACGACGTCCTTCACTGCTTCCCAGCCCAGCATGGCCCCATCTGTCCCGCTCGTCTTTGCTTGGACAAGCTCCCCTTTTCTCCCCGACAGAGCGACGATGTCTACCCCATTGTCATTTGTTCCGGGTGTTCGATAGCAGTCGTAACCTCGCTTACTCCACAACGCACCGACAAGACATTCAAAGTGTTGGACTTCCCAGGGTTTTGTGGACACATCGTTAAGCTCGTTCTGACACGGCTTCAAATGTCTCCGGACTGACTCCGCTGAGATGGCTATGTCGCCGAATGCGATTATAGAAGGTCTCGATGTACTCGGCGATATCGGCCGTGGCCATCGCCCGCGTGATGTAGATGCGCTTCTTGATCGGCTCCTTCTTCAAGCTGCTGAAAAATGATTCAGCCGCCGCGTTGTCCCAGCAGTTACCCCGTCGACTCATGCTGGGTTCGAGATGATGTGCCCAGCAGAAGCGCCGCCACGCATCGCTGCCAAACTGAGACCCTTGATCGGAGTGAATGAGGACATGCTGGGGCTTGCGTCGGCGCACGGCCATGAGGAGTGCGTCCAGCACGAGATCTTGAGCCAGCGTGGGCTTGGTGGACCAGCCGACAATGCGGCGAGAGTATAGGTCCATCACAACAGCCAAATAGAGCCAGCCTTCCCATGTACGCACGTAGGTAATGTCGGTGACCCAGGCGGTGTTGGGCCGGGGGACGGTAAATCCTCGTTGCAGCGTATTGGGCGTCAGGAGTGACGTGGGGCTTCGGGTGTACCGAGGCGCTCGGTACCCGTATCGGGCTTTCAGGTTGTTGGCCCTCATGATCCGAGCCACCCGATGCTTGCTACACGTTTCGCCCGCTTCGCGCAAATCGAGAAAGATCCGCGGGGCACCGTAGATGCCATGGCTCGCCGTATAGGCTGCGCGGATGAGGCCAAGCAGCCGCTGGTCTTCCACCGCTCGATCAGAGAGCGGATTCCGCAACCATTGATAGAACCCGCTACGTGATACGTCGAGGAGGCGGCACATCATGGCCGTATCAAACTCTTGGCGATGGGCTTTGATGAACGTATACTTCGCTCGGACTTGCTGCGATCGGCTTCGAGTACTCATAGGTCCCCCCATGGGCTAACGACCACCAAATAGTGTCCGTTAAACCCTGGGAAGTCCAGTGGCATTCGGGATGGCTCTGCGCAAGGAACGTCACCGCCCCCTCGGAACCGTCGAGCACCTCGTCGAACTTGTGCTGGAGTCCTTGATCAAAATTTTGCACTGGATCATCGCGGTGGTACCCCTGGCGGTGTTCGGCATCGTGGCGAGGATTGTAGGAACGGAGGGCTTCGCGCAGTTCCAGGCGCTGGGTGTCTTTGTGCTCAGCGTGCTGCTCGCCCTCACAATCCAGGCAGCCTATTATCTGGTCCGCATCCGCTTCGGGTCCTGGGTGCATCCGGTTGAGCTGCTTCGCGGCGGACGCGACGCGCTGGTCATGGCTTTTTCCACGGCGAGTTCGACGGCCACGATGCCGGTGACCTACGCGGCGCTCAAAGATCGCGTGGGCCTGCGAGACCAATCCGCCAGCATGGGAGCACTGGTCGGTGCGAATTTTAACAACGACGGCACCGCTCTCTACGAGGCCATGGCGGCCCTGTTTATTGCGCAAATGATCGGCATGGACCTGAGCATGCATCAGCAACTCATGGTCGTCCTGACGAGCATCATTGCCTCAGTCGGCGCAGCCGGCATTCCCGAGGCTGGTCTCGTCACGATGACGATGGTCTTCACCGCCGTCGGCCTCCCCGTACAGTTCATTCCCGTCCTGCTCACGGTGGATTGGTTTCTCGATCGCTGCCGGACGGCGATCAATGTCATGGGCGACATGAACGTCAGTTGCCTGTTGGATGGGAAACAGAGGGGATGAACCGATCTATCGCCTCAGGGCGGAGACGGTCTCGCCCTAGGGCACTCGCTGCCATTCGTGTACGACCGCTAGGAGTACCATTCCCAAGGAAATCGACAGACTGATCGCAATCGATATTTCGTCCCGCATCGGATCAGCTCCCTTCCACGCCTTCCTCACACTCGTAAGCTAGATTACCGCCCTCGGAAATCAGCGACTCGTTTGGCTCCCCCCGTTTGGTTCTCACGGGGCATGCTGAGCCTGTGCCCCGTGATCGGAAAACTGCAGGCGCCACAGGTTACGGTTGCACCGCTGCGGATGAGCATGACTTGACGGCAGAGCGGACAAGCTCGAATTTTCATACAGTGTCTCCTTCGGTATCAGTGTGTTTGGTGTGTATCGGCAAGCATCTGCGTTCCATGCTTCTCAATAACCGTGTCCGCCAATCTCGACACATTGCGGGCAAACCTGACGAACTCGGCATACTTGAACGCCACGGTGACCGGACCATACGTGAGATAAATTCGCCCGCACGCACACATCTCCAGCACGGGCGAATCATGAGCATGAACACAGGGCATGAGATCCCTCCTTCCGCGGCGTCGTTGAGTCCTGATATGTCCGCCCGGTGTTCGATGTCCTGCCCATGACATGGCGCAGGATCTCGCACTCTCTCCCATCAAGTGCCTGCTCGAATGTGACTCTGAGGATCCGGTCGGGATCGATGAGGAAGGTGGTCAGGTCCGAAAACGGAACGTGGCGGTGAACCCCGTACCATCGATGAAGTCGTCGCAACGGGTCCGTCACGATCGGGGCGGTGATGTGCGGGAGATCCCGACGTTCAGACAGTCGGAACAGTCGGGCATCCGAAAGGACGAGCGCCATCGCGACTCCCTCCCGTGCCAACACCTCGGCTTGCCGATTCACACTCGCGGCAATTGCGGAATGCAGCGACCCCGGAAAACACAGGGCGATCCACCGATCGGATAACGACGAGACATCCAGCGGCATGAGGTGCCCCTGGACCAACGCGACTGGGTTCATTCGTGGGACAGGACTCCCCAGCACGGCTCTGCGGGAGATCCTCGGCAATCGAGTTTGTATCGGTCCTTCCGGTGTAGGCAGGGCCGGACTCCTGGTCGCGGTGGAACTTGACAGCGTCATTGAATACTCCTTCCTCATAGTCGTGTATTCGGCACGATGGCGACTATTGATTTCAATTCTCAAAATCAACATAGTCGATCCGTTACTTTCTGTCAAGCGATTATTGGACGCATTCGCAAAGCGTAGGGTTGCGGGGCTCCCAACGACCGCTTCACAGGCGGGAAAGGCTGAATGGCGCTGAAACTCCCCAACCGGCCTGGCATCGAGGCAGAGCCGACACCGTGAGGATATGGATTGCCAATGACAGGACCTGATCGAGGATCGGATCGTTAAATCGAGCAGTCGGACACGAAATACCATCCGGCGCGCTCTTTCGAGCGGCTGGCAATCCTCAGCACCTGGAGACTACAAAGAGACAGGCCTGGCAGATTGTCGGGCGGGTGACGGGAGTGGACTCGGTCTCGGTGCGCTGGGCACGAGGCGCCGCGAACGCGAGAGAGCGGGCCTTGCGATCGCCTCCTGGAAGAGAACGATAACGTGAACCAGGCGCACACTGACTCACATCCGAACATTTCGTCGTGCTCACGTTACCGGGAGGCCACATCACGATCCTGACACACAACGAGTACGGCAGGCGCTTAGAATCCCGCCGCACGCGTTGCGCGGCACTCACACAGCAATTCCCTCCCCGATCACTCACCAACCAGGCCGGCGCGCAGGTCGGTGGGCTGAGCCGGCAACAGCATGATGCAGTTCGGGTTGAACCCCTGCGCCTTCAGGGTATCGATACTTCTCAGAACCCGGTCTGCCTGGAGGTCGATCACCGTAATGGACCCGTCGCTCATGCCCTCCAGATTGAGGAGGCTGTTCTGGACGAACAAGTAGCGCTCATCCGGCGACAAGACGCTATGGTGTGCCCCGGCGGCGGCGGCTATGGCCTTGAGAAACTTCGGGTGCCGGGGATCGCTGTTGTCGTACACATTGACGAAGCCCGGCCTCGCCGTCGTGACGAACAGGCGGTCCCCCTTGGTGTTATAGAGCATTTCGAGCGGCATACCCTGCTGCCGGGGACCGAAGTCATCGACCTGATGAAACGAAAACGTCTTGCTCGCGACATCCCACAGGCCAGCCCACAAGGTCCCTTCCAGCATATTCGTGATATGCACGACTGGAGGATCGGTATTGGGGCTGAACATGACTTCCACCGGGGCGGCTTTGGACGGAGACGGTTTCGACGAGACCTTGTGAGTGGAGAGGACCTTCCCGCTGGCGGCCTCCAGTACCGTGATCGACTCTCCCGCATCGGACATATCCGGCTTGACGGTGCTGGTCACCAAGAGCCGATCGATCCCGTTGTGAATTGCAATCCCATGCGGATACCGGATCGTAGCGAGGGACGGTTCCGCAGCGCTGAGCGTGTTAATCGGCCGATCCAGCACCGCATCGCCCATGATGACGTTACTCGAGCCCATACAGGTGAGATACCAGGTCCGGTTATCTTCGGATACGACGAGATCCTCACCCACCTGACAATCAGGCACGTCGATCGCCCGAAGCCGATACGGGAAAACTCTCAGATCGATGACATGCAGGATGCTTTTTCCCAATGCCGTCACATAGGCTTTGCTCCGATCGCGATTGAAGAAAATGTGATGCGCGACCAGGTCGGATGGCAACGGAATGTCCATGAGAATTTTCCCGAAATTCCTCGACTCGGGATCGATGTCCATGATCGCGATTCCCTCCCGTTTCACCGCCTGATTCGGCTTACTCTCATAGTTGAGCAGAGCCAGAATTTCCGCCGCCGCGGCCGTTGAGCCAGCAAGCCATAATCCCAAGGTGAGTGCACACAGTGCATACCGTGTCATGATGACCTCCATGTCGTTGAACAGGACGTATCCCTGTTCGTATCGTCGTTTACGCTCGAATACCGATGACTTCCAGATATTCGCCGTATACCGTGGTGCAGCCGGACCCCGCCTGGTTATGGGCCGCCCAGAGCGCCTCAAGATCCCCGCGCAATCGCGCCTGCCCTTCGGCGTCAAGCGAAGCAAAGGCCCGGTGAATCGGCCCATAGTAGAGGCGAAAGAATTCCACGACCTCCGAGGGAGAAAACGGATAGCTGAAGAGATACTGCCGCCTTGTCAGGCTGAGCGTGGACAATCCATCACCGAACCGTTCCTGCACCGTGGATTCATTCCCCCACAGTACCGGCGACGGCATCCCTGCCGGCCCGATGAATTTCGCCACGTTCTTGAACAACTGTCCGACAAATCCCTCCGCCGTCCAATTGGCCATGGCGAGCGTGCCGCCAGAAACGCAGACCCGCAACAGTTCCTGCGCTACCAGCTCAGGCCTCGGGGCAAACATCGCGCCGATCAGACTCGCCACCACATCGAAACTGGCCGTTTCAAATGGAAGCGCCTCGGCATCGGCGACTTCAAATCGAGCACGCACCCCTTCGGCGTGCGCGCGGACCCTGGCCCGCTCCACCCAATTGGCCGCGATGTCCACTCCGGTGACCTCGACACCATCCTTGGCGGCCAACAACGCCAGCTGCCCCGATCCGCACCCCACATCCAACAACCGGCAACCCGGCGCACATTGCAGACGCTCATAAAACTCCCGTGCACCACCTTCCATATACCTTGAAAATCGGTCGTAGTCCCCCGCCGTCCAAATAGTAGACAGACGGGTCTTCAATCCTTCCAGTTCCGGTAGCCGCGTATTCGTCGTCATGATGGCCTCCTCCTTGTGTGTCTCATACGTCCTCAGGTCCAAGCCCGCCGATGGTAAGGTCGCACTATAGAACGCACGGCCGGCAGCGTCTTATCAGCGCGTCTGGTTCTCTTATCAGGAGCGTGCTAAGCTGCGCCTCGGTTATCCGGGCGTCCGGATTTGTTTGCACACCTTCGGGCCACGGCAAGGAATGTCGCATGGATGTGCTGTCGGAAGTGCTTAAGGCGGTGAAGCTCGACGGCGCGGTGTTCTTCCACGGTGAATTTTCCGCACCCTGGTGCGTTCGGGAGCCCGACGCCGGCACCATGGCGGCATGCCTGCCGCCCTCATCCGGTCACATCATCATGTTCCATTTGCTGCTCGAAGGACGGGGATATCTCCGCCTCGAACAGGAAGATCGGACTGTGCGCTTGGCCGCCGGCGACATCATCATCCTCACGCAGGGAGATGTGCACTGCCTGGGTAACGGCCCTCCCGTCGCACCGATGGACACGTCCGAACAACTCCGACAAATCCTCGCAGAAGGACGCATCTTGTCTCGACTCGCAGGCAGCGGTGAAGTGACAAAGCTGATTTGCGGCTATTTGACGTGCGACGCGCAACTCTGCCGGGTCGTCCTCGCCGGCCTGCCGGCGATACTCAAGGTGAACATCCGGGATTCCCCGTCTGGACAATGGCTGGAGAATACGCTCCGCTATTCGGTTGATCACGTGGAAGCCTCCGGCCCGGGAGGCGCGGCGGTCATCGCCAAACTATCCGAAGCGTTGTTCGTGGAAACGCTACGGCGCTATATTGCGCAGCTGCCGCACACCCACACCGGATGGTTGGCCGGTGTGCGTGATCTGAACGTAGGCAAAGCGCTGGCGCTCCTGCACCGAGAACCGGCGCGACCCTGGACCATCGCGACGCTCGCCGCCGAGGTCGGAATCTCCCGTTCGGTTCTTGCCGAACGGTTCCAGCACTTCTTGGCGGACACGCCGATCGGCTATCTCACCCGATGGCGGTTGCACCTCGCAGCGCGACTGTTGACCTCCACGTCGAAGAGCGTGGTCGAGGTCGCCGGCGAGATCGGCTACGAGTCCGAGCCGTCCTTCAACCGCGCGTTCAAACGCGAGTTCGGCCTCCCTCCGGCCCGATTCCGCAGCCAGGCCAAGTCGCTCAAACAACAGTCAGTGAGTCACTGACGACACCTGCTGAGTTGAAACCCATCCAGACGAGATGACCATCCGTCGCTGACCTTTGTCCGTGGCACACGCGGCCCGCCCCGTTCCTGCTGAAACATGATACGACCGTTCTGAGTTTGATCGCAGATGCAGGGAGGGATGGCACGCACGGAAGTTAAGGGAGAGAGCCATCGACGTGCCAGATCTTCACGTAGCCGATCAACGGATCGAAGCAGCCCGGTCGGCAGGGGGCGGTGAGATTCGCGGCAGGTCTCGTGTTCACATCACTGACCAGCGATTGAAACCCCATGTAGGGGCGATTCTGCAACCTCACGTGTTCTCCTCGGTGCGGAATGGCCGGGTCGCATGCCTCTACAGTCCTGCATCCGGGCACACTCACCAGCAAACTTTTACTCAGGAATCTCTGCTTCGACGAGTTTCGCAAGAAGGATCAAGGATTCCTACCAGCCCAGGTAACAGGAGAGACCCGGTGAAGGCGGACGGTATTCCTGGACATCTCTCACACTCCTTTTCTCTGAACGCCAATGCCATCAGACCGCCAGATGGCAGAATGATCGACTTTTCAAGGGTGACGGATTCATTCTCCCATGTCCAGGTACCAGGCTGACCATGGCTCTCCCTCTAGTGTAGATCTCAATGAGCTGACGGCCCACAGAAGGAATAGCAGAAGCCTGATCGGTCTGTTAGAGTAGCGGCAGTAAGTCGTTTGGAAGAACCGCTAAGAGAAGGATGGCATCATGTACGTACAGTCCCTTGGCCGCTTTCACAGACTCCTGTCGCTTACCCTTACCTGCGGCATCGTCCTGGTCAGCCTCACCGGATTCGGCTGCCGAACCGCCTACTACGAAACGATGGAAAAACTCGGGTATCACAAGCGCGACCTGATGGTCAGCGACGTCAAGAAAGCCCGGGATGCGCAACAGGAGGCGAAGGAACAATTCAAGTCCGCGCTCGATCGATTCACCAAGACCCTCAATATCCAGGGCGGCGAATTACAGGAAAAGTACGAGGTTTTGAACGGCGAATATGAACGCAGCGAAAAACGCGCGCAGGCCGTGCGAGATCGCATTGCCTCGGTGGAACACGTCTCCGATGCGCTCTTCGATGAATGGACGGCCGAACTGAAACAGTATTCCAACGCCGCGCTCCGCCAGAAGAGTCAGAAACAACTCACCCAGACACGCAGTCAATACGCACAGTTGATCAAGGCCATGAAACGGGCGGAAGGGAAAATGGATCCGGTGCTGGCGAAGCTCAAAGATCACGTCCTATTCTTAAAGCATAACTTGAATGCTCAAGCTATCGCCTCGCTCAAGAGCGAATTGGTCACAGTGGAAGGCAACGTCGATTCCTTGATCAAGGACCTCAACGCCTCGATTCAAGAAGCTGATTCCTTCATCGCCTCGATGGAAAAAGAGAATGCCTAGGCATCCGCGCAAATCTCTACCACCTTCACAGTGAACATCTACGACCACCTCGAACCTCGCGTATGTTGTCGCTGCCGAGCGAAGAACTGTTCGGCCTCATGTAAGCCGATTACGTATTTTCTCTTCGCCGACAGAGCGCCGGCTGCTATGATGTGCGGATGAACATCTTCGATCAGAGCATTATCGGCGTCTTCAATCAATTCGCCCAACTGTCCTGGACCGTCGACACACTGATCATGACGATCAGCGACAGCGACCTGCTGAAGGGATATCTCAGCCTGCCGCTCCTCTGGTGGGCCTGGTTTCGCGGCCCCCGGCAGGAGGAAGATCGACGAACGGTCCTCCTGACGATCTTCGGTGCGCTGTCGGCGGTGGCGGTGGCCCGCCTGCTTCAACTCACTCTGCCCTTTCGATCCAGGCCGATTCACACCGCCGATCTGCCGTTCACCATCCCCCATTCGATGCCGGCCGATTTCCTGGATGGATGGAGTTCGTTCCCCAGCGACCATGCTTCCCTCTTTTTTGCCCTCGCGACGGGACTGTGGTTGATCTCCCCGCTGATCGGCCTGTTCGGATTTCTCCACGCGGCCTTGCTGGTCTCCCTTCCGCGCATCTATGTCGGCCTTCACTTTCCGACCGATATCCTGTCGGGAGCATGGCTGGGAGTGACCGCGGTGATCATAATCTGGAAATGCCGCGGCCTGGGACGACCGATGCTCGACGGCATCCTCAAATGGAGCCACTCCAGCCCGCACCTGTTCTATCCCGCACTGTTTTTCCTGACCTCTGAACTGGCGCACCTCTTCAAAGACTCGCGTTGGCTCGCCGAAAGTCTGTGGAACCTGGTCAAAGCCGCCGCCGCTCACTAATCATCGCTCCGCCCGCTGTGTCGCTTTTCGCTCCACTTCCATCTTGCCGTGTGGCAAATGACCGTCGCACCTCAGCCCGCCGGACGATCTTCACCCTCTCCTTAAGGAAGGCTATCCATGATCTGCGAGACGTGACCTATCCCGATTTCGGGCTTCAGCACGTGCCGGCTCCTATCCGGGATCGGTTCTCACCCCAGATGATCACCGGACGGCTTCTGGCCCTATTGTCCCCGCGCTTGCAAGGAGGTGTTCGCTCTGAATCTTTCGTGCAATGAGGGTTGCCATAAGATTGTGTCCGCTCCCGTCAAGATGCATCGTATCGAGGAACATGGCGGGAAGAAATTCCGGGCAGTCCCCCAGGTTTAAAACCCTCACCCCTTCAGGAGTCACCAGAGACTCTGTCCTGGCACGGAACTGTTGATACTCTGCCCCACGATTCACATCTGGCTGCAGGACCGCAAGAAATTGAAAGTCAAATGCACGTCCGAGTTTGTGCATTTTGATGAGATTCTCGGCGTACCGGGTCGCGGCCAGATCCAGAGACTGCGGCCGCAACTCCCCTCTCGAGACCCACCCCATCCAGAAACCGATTCTTGAGTGTCGTACGCGAGCTGTGATTCTCGGGAACAATGTCCGCGGTAAGCCGTAGAGGCGGGTAAGCAGCGATGAGTCACTCAGCTGTACCGAGGCGACCAACTGTTCTTCAATCTGATCGAACCCGTTCATCCCAAGCAGGCGTGGATCACTGACCTCGAGGCGCTTGTAAAAGTCGTTCCACCCGTCCAACGCGATGACCACATCAGGATGCAAGTCCACCAACTCGGTCAGCAGATAGGTGAGTTCTTGTCCGGAACCATGTCCGATGACGGCAGCATTGATGACCTCTACGTTCAGGCTTTGCGCAAGCTGAGAGGCAACTGTCTCTCTATCGTTTTCGAGGCCCGTCCCGAACGCCGTGGAGCCTCCCACCAAGACCACTCGCGCATGCGTATCGAGTGATCGATCAGCTTCACTGACTCGGAAACCGTGTGCGTCGGTTGAAAAATGATCGGAATGCTGATTCGGCAGATTGGAGTAAATCGCAAACGGGTGTAATGCAAGTTTTAACGGCCCCTTGTGCTCATACCCCAGATCCCGTCCATCATGAGTCACAAAATGCCACCAATAGAATGGCTTGAACTGCTTCGACAATTCTCCCCACTGCTTGGCATGCTCCCTTTCGAGCGCTAACTCCAAAAATCCAACAAGAGAGAAACCGAGTCCAGAAAAGATCACGAACAGTACGATGAAGTAGGGAAGCACTGAGAGATGTCGGCGTGAATCGGCCATGGGTTCGACATACCGAGAAGTCGATCGTGTACTGCCGGCTTCTGAGCAATCTATGTGCCTGGCTGGAATTTGTAGATTCGTCCATTATCTCGGCGCTGCCCCCCGCGATATCGAGCGTGTGCGCACGTACCGCACTGTGCGCACGACAAAAGCAGGAAGGACCTGAGGGACTCTGATTAAGGATCCGCCAAGCGGGCTCTCTCGCAACGGCGAGCCATCATCCTTCAACGCCAGTTGGCGCAAATTGCTTGCCGGGCACCATTAGCCTGGCGATGAGACCGTATCGAGCAACATGCTTTTTCGGTGGGGGGACGGCGTGCAATGAACCGGGAGCTTTGGCTGCATGTGGCAGCGATGACTGGTGGAATCGTCGTGAGGGTGCTCGTATCAGTCGTCTCTCACACACGCGAGGCGTGGGATTCAGATCTGTATTTCACCTTCGGCCTTCCGGCGTTCTGCGCGCCGTCCGCCATGCTTGGGTACCTTGAACCCGACAAATCCTGGCGTTGGGGGGCTGTGCCCCTCGCCGGGGAAATGGTCTGCACGCTACTAACGCAAGGCCCGGGCAATCTTTTTCCGCTCGGGATCGTGATGTTCGGCATTATCGCTCTGCCGTCGATAGGGACCGCCCAACTGGGAGCCCTACTGGGCAGGAAGCGCAGGACCACCTGACCGCCTGCTCACTCACTGGTTGGAACTGAAACGAAGGCGAGAGTGTCAGTAACGACCAGACTACCTCGTAGTCTCTTTCCGCACCAGTTCCTTCTTGCCGCGTGGCAGATGAAAATCGCACATCAATCGGCTGAAGAACTCCGCGCCTTCCACTCGTGCGAGCTCGGCCGGTACCGCGACTTCCTTCAACGACTGTCCCCTCATCGGCTCGATCTGGATATGCACCGGCTTGCCCTTATGATCCTTGCCGGGAGCAAGAATGCCTCCCCCCACAATCGCACCCTTTGTATTCGTCAGCACATGCATGGTCCGTTTTGCTTTCACGTACGACCTCCTTCGGAACGCTTACACGTTTCCCCCGCCCTGGATCGTAAAATGTGCCAGCTCTTCGCCGATATTGGTCACCGTCACCGAATAGACGATCGGACTCGGTGAACCGGGACGCAGGCGAATCGGCTTCTTTTCCTTGGTGTGCTCGCTGACCATGAGCCGCACCGGGCTGATCCCGACGCCGTCGGCCATGATCCACTGATCGCCGAAATCATGCCCACCCCACTCCACTTCATTGATGAGGCCTCCGAGGGCAAGATGGATGCGCGTGGACGCACCCGGCGCCAGCCAGAAATCTCCGACTTGATTGAATGCCATGACGCGCCTCCCTCAAAAAATTCGGAGGCTTTATAGCGAAGAGCTACGGACGATGGAATGCAACAAGCTTCGATTCTGCAGTGGAAATCTTTTCTGCAGCGACTCACAATACCCTTCATGAATAGGCCAACCGCAGACGGTCGATGACAAGGATCGATCCCACCATGCATGAATGGGCGGCGCTCGAACGCGTGATTGTTTTCGACGGTATGTGCAATTGGTGTAATGCCTGGGTCAATTTTACGATGGCGCGCGACCGTGGGCACTTTCGCTTCGCCACACTGCAATCCGACAAGGGGCAGGCGCTGCTCTCACTGTTAGAATTGCCCCTGCAGAACTTTGAGACGTTTCTTCTGCTGGAGCGAGGCCATGTGTTTACGAAATCCACCGCGGCCTTGAGAATCGCCAGACAACTCTCAGGCGGTTGGCCTTTGCTGTATGGCTTCATTCTCATGCCCCGCTGGCTGCGGGACATGCTATACGACTGCGTCGCGCGTCACCGGTATCGGCTCATGGGCAAGAGCGAACGCTGCCGCATCCCCACCGCGGAGGAACGAAGCCGGTTCGTGTAGCTTGTGGTCGCATCAGGAGAGACGCATGGATATCCTCTCTCACGGTCTCTGGGGTGCACTGGCCTTCGGACGTCGAAGCCGCCACAGTTTCTGGCTCGCTTTTGCCATCGGCCTCGCACCGGATCTGTGTTCGTTCGGCATCTTGTGGATCGCCGCAATGCTGGGCCTGTCTCCGAAGCCAGATTTCAGCCATGGCACGCCGCCGGAATCCAGCATTCCACCCTACGTGCATCAGCTCTACGATGTGACGCATAGCCTCGTGGTGTGCCTCGCCGTCTTCGCCCTGCTGTGGCTGTTGATGAAACGGCCGGTCTGGGAACTGGGCGCCTGGGGTCTGCACGTCCTGATCGACATTCCCACCCATTCCTTTGCCTTTTTTCCAACGCCCTTTCTCTGGCCGCTCTCTGATTGGAAGTTCGATGGATGGCCATGGAGTCAGTCGGCCATTCTCATTCCAAATTTCACGCTCCTGTTGCTGCTGTACGGCTGGTTCCTGCTGCAGCAAGGTCGCCCCGTCCTTAAACCTGAACGTGTGCGCGAATGATCCGAATTGGTCCCTCTTGCGCCTATCTACCAGCCGTATCTTGCGACGACCCTGTATGAGGCATGACGGCTCGTCCCAACATCTTACAGCCGCCTGGCGAGGGAACGGCCGCTCAATGCGAGGCGGCAGCCGCGAAACGACCGGGAAGTGATGCACGCGTGTACATTGATGATGGTTGCAGGTCGATTACGACGCAGAGGTCGGCGACACGGCAGGACTCGGACAGACTCCTACTCTTCACCACGGTGCCATAGACCGAGCCGGCGCACGCGGTCTACAATGCGCCGGTTCCTTCGCGTGACGATTCTCCCCCACATCGGAGTCCACCCATGGCAACAAGCCAGACCTATACTGTGACCGTTCTGCTGGACGTGAACGAGACACAAGATGTCGACGATCGCGCCGAAAGCCGCAGTTACATCGTGGCCGATCGCGAATCGAACCAGGCCGTCATGATCGATGCCGTGGTCGAGAATGTCGAACGGGACGTGCGCATTCTGAAGGAGCTTGGCTTGACGCTGCTCTTCGCAGTCGAAACGCACGTGCATGCCGACCACATCACCGGGGCCTCACTCCTCAAAGATCATACTGGGGCGCACATTGTGTATGGAGGCGGCGCAGCCGGCGTGGTAACGGGGGGCGATCTCTTTCTTGCCGACGGGCGACAGCTCCGCTTCGGCGGCACCACCTTACAGGCACTGGCGACGCCCGGCCACACGGACAGCTGCACCAGTTATGTCCTGCCCGGCGCAGTCTTCACAGGAGATACGTTATTCATTCGAGGAAATGGCCGGACAGACCTCCAAGGAGGTTCCGCGGCCACGCTGTTCGAATCGGTCCGGCACACACTCTTCGAGCTGCCGGACGACACGGTCGTATACCCCGCTCACGACTATCACGGCAGGATCTCCTCCACCATCGGCGAGGAAAAGCGCTACAATGAACGGCTCAATCTTTCGATCGACAAGGACCGCTTCATCGACTTGATGAGCAGGCGCATTCAGCCCAAGCCGGCACACATCGATATCGCCGTTCCGGCGAATCTGCGAGCCGGGCGCATGGTGCGATGCGGATGAGCGGCAGGGGCGCCCGCCTCTTCCCGTGACAGCCTGGTGAGAAACGGTCGCCTGATCCCCACCCATAGCACCATCCCGACCCGATCGGGTAGACCGAACCCGATGTCGATTTCGCGGCGCTCGTTCGACTAAGGAGTAGCAGTCCTGACCGAGTCTTCCGATTCACACGCTGAAGGGAGCAGCCATGAACCGCATTACCCCTTGCCTCTGGTTTGACCATCAGGCCGAAGAGGCGGCGAGATTCTATGTATCGATCATCAAGAACTCGAAGCTGGGCGCCACAACGTACTACGGAGACGCAGGAGCAAGGGTCTCTGGCCGGGAGAAGGGCTCGGTGATGACCGTGACATTCGAGTTGGACGACCGGGAATTCGTGGCACTCAACGGTGGGCCGCTCTTCACATTTTCCGAAGCCATCTCGATGATGGTGCACTGCCGGAACCAGGCCGAGATCGATGAGATGTGGACCAAACTCTCTGACGGCGGAGAAGAAGGCCCCTGCGGCTGGCTGAAGGATAAATTCGGCCTCTCCTGGCAAATCGTGTCGCCGGATTGGAATGACATGTTACGCGACAAAGATCCCGCCAGGGCGGAACGGGTGATGGAGGCGATCTTGACGATGACCAAGCCCGATCTCGCAACGATCAGACGAGCCTATGAGCGGCCACCATGACGGGAGAGGCGGCCGTCCCTTGGCTGGGGACGTCCAAGCGGCGATAGTGCGATGCATGCTGTGTGTTGACCACATCCGACGACGTACCCGTGTGTTCGCCGTCGTGCTCGCGTCCCTCACAGTGACTCTCTCCGCCTGCGCCTCATCCCTCGATAGGTCGAGCAGACGGCCGGCGACACCCGACTCGGACTGAGGCCTCGTCATCGGCTCGGTGCTGGTGCGGCAGACCCAAGAGGGCTCGACTGCCCGTCACGCAATGCCCACGCCATTGCCGCGACCGTCGGGACGCTGGCGCTGAGAAGAAGCCCGCAAGACCCGATATTCGCGATCTCGACCCAGGCCGCATCAGACACATCGTCGGCCGGCTGTGCCACCCCCGAGATCCAGTCGCAGAGCACGGCAATCAACACATAGTGGAAGCGCAAGGAGCCGTGCGCGTCGCGATCCAGCACGTCGAGGGCCGTGAGGACCTGATTAGGGTTGACGAGCACCCCCGTCTCCTCCTTGACCTCCCGCGCCGCCGCAGCACGCAGAGTTTCACCCGGCTCGATTTTTCCGCCAGGAAATCCCCACTTGCCTGCATCGGGAGGATTATTTCTTCTGACGAGCAGCACCGATCCTTCTCGCACCACCACCCCGATGGCCGCCGGAGTGGGACGTATCAACGAAGATTCCATCGCTTCTGCCTCCTCTGGCGTGACGGTCCGATGGTGCCACAACCCTGAGCCTCCCCTCCACCGTGCAACGCCACCTGACCTCCCCGGGCTTGCAGGGACACATGACGGTACGGTATCAGCGACTCAATTTGCACAATCGGGTGAGTGGAGAGCGATCTGGGGATGGAGGACTATGCGAGAGCAGGGTCTGTCTGGGGTAGCTTGCGACGCCGCCTGGCGGCCACGAGTTGCGCACCAAGCAGGCTCAGCCCAAACGCCGTTCCAACGAGGACAGGCCACACCAACGACGTGAGCCATCCGGAGCTCGAAATGGTCGCCGGCCACAACCAGACCACCCAGGGAAACGCCGACCCGACAAGGGACAAGGCCGCGTGAATCGGAGGAAGCCGGAACACCCACGCGAGGAGCGCTCCTGAAAGGGCATAGGCGGGAAGAAACAACAGCAGAAGAAAGACGACCCCGTTGAACAGGGCCGCGAACGACAGGAAAAACCAGAGCAGCCCGGCCAGAAATCCGACGAAGATTCCGACGCTGGTCCGTTTGCCGGTCTGGCGCGTGCTCTCCATGGTCCCAGTGTAGCCCGGGACAACCAGGACACCAAGGAGTTTTGCGGTCGGCAGCTAGTTCCCCACGGTCTGAGAGCGGCCCGCACGTTCAGCCCGTGCTTTCGACGCCTCAACGTCCGGCAACGGCTGCCCGACCAGGCCTTGGAGATAGGCCTGATCCACCGCATCGAACAGGGCTTTCCGCGCCCCCCTCCGGGCCCTCGACAGCCACCAGCACATTGTGTACGGCGAGGCCGCCGCTACGGCGGGCGCTCGGCGTGCCGAATGTCACCACCGTGGCGCCTGGTTCCGGGAATCGCTCCATATTCATGGCCAGACGAACGGTGAGCTCCTGAGGGTAGGATTCCAACCGCTTGGCTTGCGCGCGCAGCACGTCGGTTTGCGATTTCACCCCCGCGACATGGTCGTTCACGATCTTTTTGGCTGCCTCCTCACGTTTCTTCCCCTCGACCATCGCACGATCCACCTGAGCCTGCTGTTCGGGCGCCAAGGGAGGATCTTTGCGACCGCGCCGCGGTGCGGCGTCATACGCCGCCTTCATTTGGGTGAGCACCTGTTTATACTCCGCATCTTTTTCGGGTGGCAATTTTTCCGCTTCCTCGACTTGTTTCTCAATGGCTTTTCGTTCCGCATACAGCCGGTCGGCCTCCGCTTTAGGAAATGTATAGAGATACCCTCCGCCCACACTCACGGTGAACGCCCCCACCTGTTCGGCCTTACAACACGAAAGGCGCGGTTGCCGCGAGAAATCATAGGATCCCCCACGCCGCTCACTGTTCGGGATGGGTGCCGGCAACGCAGCAGCCAAGGCCGCCTCCGCCTGAGCCGCAAAGGCGGATTCTTCCGGCGTGGCGTTCCTCACGCCGTCCACGCAATCGGCGTGCGCCGCATCCGGCATTCCGTTCATCACCGTCGTCATCATCAACGCCAGCGCGAAACCAGCACCCATCCTGTGCATCGCAATCCTCCACTGTAGGGACCGGCAGCCGTCGCCGGGCCATGTCCTTCCACAGCGACCGGAAGGATAGGAGATGCTCACCCGAAGTCAAGACGACAACCGTGCGTCCCTCGCAGCGCAATCCCTCGCAGAGCTGCGATTTACGCAGATAACGGCAGTCGTCATGAGCCTTGAGAGCGGCGACGGTATGGGCAGCCGTTCGGAAAGGAGAGATAGTCGGGCACACACACAGAAGCGTGGGATGCATGTCACACGTCAGGAATCAGGGCTTCGCTGTTTCACTCTCACGCCAGGACGACTGGCCGAACGCTCGGACGGCCAGATACGCCACGTTCCGTTTCCAGGAGGCAATATCGGATCTCGTCATCAGCTCGAGGAAAAGATCATCGGCATCTTTCCGCTCGAATTTCCTGCCGGCCGGCTCGACCTCACCATGGGGCAACAGCACCAGCCCCCCGCATCGATAGATCACATCATGCATGATCGGCGCGATCAGGGACAGGTCGTGAAACGCGATGACGACCCAGAACAGACGCGGGATGCTGGCCAGATCACTTCTGAACCCACGCTTGGCCGTGATGCTCCGTCCATCCAACGCCGCATAGCGACAATCCTCCATCAAAACCCAATCGGGTGCCTCGTAAGTCACCACCGGCTGAGGCAATGGTGAGCGCAGCGGTGCTGGCACGGTTGGCGTTGATCCTGTGGCGACACCGCTGATGTGCACCTGCACGTCCGTCGAAGACACGTTGCGATTGGCCTCACCGAGATCGAAGGAATAGGTGTTCGTCACTGTGGCCACCAGACTCCTGTTGTCCGACAGTGACGGGAAACGACGCGCCGACTCTGGCGCCGCGGAAACCGGGCTCTCGCTGACCTTCTCGCGGCTCACCAGCAAGGACAGCGTACGGCCCCCCTCGTTCAGATTGAGCGTGACCGTCTGGCCCTGCTCAATCCGCTCCTCGATGATTGCAAACTGGGCGATGAGTTCCGTCAGATAGCTGTTGGCATGAGCGAATTGCACACGGACCATGTCAGGCATGGCGATCTCCTTGGATGCAGCCGGAAAAAAAGAACCTGCATCATGCCTCATCGACGCCTGGTCCTCAAGCCGTGACCCAGCCGGTTCAACAACTGGGAAACGGCAGCGTATGATGTCGCCCCCCTGCCCCGCTCCTGCGCCCTGCATCTCATCAGCCCCATAAGCCGGTCACGCGATACACGACGCGCGCGCTTCACACGACCGCCAAAGAGTGAACGCCAACACAAGGCAATGCAGCTGTTACAGCGGCTGACGCCAAGTCACTCGACCAGCTTGGGTCCGAGATGGGAAGACGATCGTGCGGAGCGTTGAAGGACTCGGGGAAACGTGCGGAACCTGGAACCGGCGGGAGGAGCGCGGTTCAGCGATCGAAACACAACACAGGCCGCCTCCGCGATGCATGCGAAGGCGGCCCGCAGGTTTACCGTGACGTCGGCGTGCCTATGGCGTCGCGATGATCGGAATCTCTCGCGCCGAATCTTCCCGGAACTGCGCCATCTTTCGATGCACCGCATCGAGGATTTCTGGGTTGTTCCTGCAAGCCTCGCTGCACGATTCACCCATATGCAGGATGGAACACTGCTCTCGCGCCGTCACCTTCCCTTGCACGCCGTTCATCTCAAACTGAACCTTGACCGGTTCATTGTGCAAGGGGCAGACGGTATCGGTCACGATGATATCCTTCACGGTATTCGGATGTTTGGCAAACAGGTCGGCCATGCGCACTCCTTACTGTGTAACGGGTAGTTGGTAAGACACTCCTCATCACTACTCTAGCAGGAAGGGCGCAAGGCACAAGTTTCTCTTACATTTGTCACCTGTAGCGTTATCCTCTGTGAACACAACCAGCACCATCGGCGCACCTCCTGCTCCGTACGTTTCCAAGGTTTCCTCACGGTTTAGCGAGTCCTGAGGTATGCTCGAAGTCCAGTGTTGCGTCCGGAATGCCGACCATTCCGCCAACAAGGAGGCTGTCTCATGCGGTTCGTGAAGATGAAGGACGAAGAACGTTCCGGGGAAGTCGCGATTAATCTCGATCTGGTCCGGGAAGCACATTTTGGCGGGGGTTTGCTCCACCTGTATTTCGAACGCAGTTCCTCATCGCAGGACGACATGACGTTTACCGGAGACAACGCTCAAAAAATTTGGGCCGCCATGGGTTCCTGATCGCCTCCTGCCGGGCATTCGATCCGATTGAACGAGGCAGGCCTGCCCGCTCCCGCCTGCCCTGACGGTCTTCCATGGCCGGCCCTCGTGATCCGACACACCGGCGCAACACTACGTACACTCCCAGATTTCCTCGCGCGCGCTGAGCATTCCATCGGCCCAGCCCCCACCGCACTCGTCACGTACTCGCGTGAGGAGGATGCATGAGGCTTGTCGTTTTTGACGAGAAGTTGTATGGTGCGCCCATCTCATCACGACGTGGCTCACCACGAGCACGACCACTACCACACAAAGGAGGACTTCCATGGCAAAACAACCCAGTGGGCGCGGATCAGTAAAGTTGAGCGCAGCAGCAAGCGCGATCAAGAAGCGGCTCAAGGGCGTCAAGGTGATCGACTGGCACGAAGTCGGCACACCGCATCCCGAAGTGGTGATCGGCACGGTACAAACCGGTGTGGCGAATTTTAAGGCCAACCTGGGAACGCTCGTAAAGTTGAAGGAACTCCGGGACCTCCACATCCTCATCAACGGCACGCCCAGGCCGGATCTCGCACAAATCAAGTTCACGCTGCGAGGCTGATCACCTGCCATGCAAGGACCGGCCGGACAATACCCGACGTTGCAGGTTCATCCAGGCAGACGCTGCAACCTGCAATGCTTGCATTGTTATTCGGACTCGGGACCGGCGGTGTCCGAGCAGTTGGAGATCGAGTTGCTGCAGGCGGCCGTGGCCGATGCGGCCTCGATCGGATATCGGGTCATGTCCGTATCGGGCGGGGAACCGCTGCTGTATCCGGCGCTGGGACAGCTGCTGCGCGCAGCCCATGCCGCAGGGCTCGTCACGACCGTCACGACAAACGGCATGCTCCTCGATCAACGCCAGCTGGACGTCTTACGGGCTGATTGCGACCTTGTCGCAATCAGCCTCGACGGCATCCCCGAATCCCACAATTTCATGCGCAATTCGTCGCGCGCATTCGACGAGATGTGCGCCCGCCTCCCCGCATTGCGCGCCTCGGGCATTCCCTTCGGATTTATTTTCACCCTGACATTCCACAACGTGCACGAGCTGGACTGGGTCGCGCGATTCGCGTTCGAACAGGGGGCGTCGCTGCTCCAACTCCATCCCCTGGAACCGATCGGCCGGGCGACCTGCAGGCTGGATGAGTCCTATCCGGACGGCGAAGAAAACGCGGCGGCGCTCTGCGAAGCAGGACGCATCCGCGAGCTGTACGAGGGAACCTTCGACGTGCAGATCGATCTCGCGACGGTGCCGGCCATGCTGGAACATCCGACACGTGTGTTTGTGCGGGAGGCGACGTTGTGCGGCGCGCAGACCGTGGCCGATGTCATCGCGCCATTGGTCATTGAGACCAGCGGGCTCGTCTCACCCATGCAGTACGGATTTCCCCGCGCCTGGGCCTGGGGCAACCTCAAGGACCGATCGTTGCCGGATCTGGCCGAGGAATGGATCACGCGCGACTATGCCGCGTTCCTGACGCTCTGCCGCCTCGTCTATGAACAGGCGGTGCGCAAGGATAACGAGCCGGTGCTGAACTGGTACGAACAGGTCCATGCCGCTGCTTCGCAGTTCAGCCCCTCCCAAGTGCGCGAGCAGCTCATGCGAGCCTGCTCAACGAACCAGCGCAGCGGTTAGACAGAGCGCCCCACATCCCCTCAAAGCGCCGCCTACCTCGGCAAGTCGCCACAGTGTGTCCTTCGGCACCTACGCTCAGGCCTTCTCCCACTACTGATCGAATCTGAACTGACGCGCATACCAGCCGAGGTAATACTCGATCCCATTTTGCTCGATCATCAGATCGATCCGCGCGCGCTCCATCCCCGCTTCTTCCAGCTCCCAATACCTGAGAGCGGCATCCCGCGGCAAGTCTTCCGGTGTAATCTCGTCGAAGAAGATCGGCTCTCCGCCTGCCGGTTGCACATAATATTGTCCACGATCCAGATCCAGCCCATATTCGACCTCTCGCCAGGTGCCGTCCGGCGCCTGCGAATGGATCCATTTTTGGATTCGCCCCTCAGCCTGCCCCCACGTTCCACGCATGCTCAATTGCATGTCCGTGCCTGACGGATTGGCATAACCAGGCTGTCGTGGTGAACCAGGATGGCTATGGGCCACCATGATCCACTGCTGGCTGGTATTCCCCGGATAAACGAACTGATCTGCCCCACCCACAACGACCACGTAGGTCCCATCCGGATAGTCCGGCGTACCTCTGCTGCGAAGCAGCGCCACCTCAACATCGGCGCCCGCTCGGTTTTCCGCCCAACTGAAATAGACATCACGCAGGCTGCTCTTCCGAGCCGCAAACGCCACCACTGTCCCAGGCGCCTGATGTCCCGGCTCTTGGATCAGCACGGTACAGTTGGTCGGCTTGTCTGAGAACCGGCACCAGGTTCCGTTTGTCTGTTCTTTCCAGCTGTGGCCGTTCCCCAGATCCACTTCATTGACATATTTTTCATCGCCTCCGGTGATGGGCACCTTCGCCGAACGCTTCACAATGGCCAGTTCTTGATCGGCCAGGTCCTGCGGGAGGGCATCGGGGAACTCAACCTGATTGCCGGTCCTCGCCAACAGCGTCTGTTCCTCGCGCGTGAGGGTGGGCAGTCCCTGCGAGAGTCGTCCTGCGGCTGAGGAACTCGGGCTGGTCGACCCATTCGGAACTGCAACATGGCCCGGTGTGTTATCGGGAATCCGCGTCGTCGAAGATGTCGCCCCGCTGGGCAAATCAGGGAAAATCAGTGTGAGGTCGCGGACGATCCCAGCCACACGCGGAGCCTGTTTCATCGCAGCCAGCGATTTTTGCAGTATCACCACCGGACCGATTTCAATGCCGACCAGCGCCAGCAGGAGCTCGATGATCGTCGGCCCCACCAATTTGCCGACCTCATAGGCGAAGATCGGCAAGCTCTCCCGGACCATGGCATTCAACGTGGCCGCCTGGTTTCGTCCGAATTCTTCGCCGAGTGCCGCGGCCAGATTCTCCCCGTCCGGATCATTCAACAGTAAGATCGTCTCGCGCGCCGCCGCTTCGATGGCCGCCCACTGCCGGGGATCCAACAGTTGAACGAGATCGAGCATTTCGTCGACCAATCCACGAACGGCCCCGATCGCAAACGGCGTCGGGAAGACCGTATTGAGCGCTGCCATGCGACGCAATTTCGCCGACAAGGCTTCGAAGTCTGCGGCCTCCAGCCCCACGAGCATGGCATCGAAGAAGGCCGAGGCGTTCTGAAACTTCGACACCAGCGGTTCCTCGAATTCCCCGCCGGTGTGGGAGAACAACCGGCCGGCTCCGGGAGGCGACAGCACCCCGCCGTCCTCCGTCACAAACGCCTCGACTTCCGCCCGGCCTTGCACGTTGGAGACGGAATAGTTGCCTCGCTCGTTCGTCCCCTTGTGAAAGAGGGTCTCGGCGTTAGTGAATCGGGAATAGCGACCGGAGAGCCCTTCCCATTCCAGCCGATACAGCCAGAGACGACCATATTCATGGAGAACGACAATCGGCTCGCGCCTCGCTATGGCCTCCACAATCGCGTGGCTGCGTTGTGTGGCAGGCACATTCACGGCCAGCCGCTCGCGCGCGATCAAAGTCGCCGGCCACGAACTTCCCCAGGTGCCTACCTCCTGCCCCGCAAACAGCGGAGGCCGCTCTGCCAGAAACTCCTCTGAATCGAGATCTTCCTCGTCGGTGTAAAACAAGGGGGCCAGAGCTGGGCGTGCATGCACCACTATAGAAGTGCCGGCCTCGAACTGCTCGGCCGCCTGAGCAGCTTCCTGCTCCGCCTCATGGCGGGAGGATGTCTCTGTGCGGCCATCGACCGAAGGGTCGGCCGCATGGCGATACTGCAGGATGTGTGCGACCTCATGGGCGACGACGGACGGAGGGGGATGGGAAGAGGCGAAGACCAGAGTTTCCGGCCAGGCCGCGGCACGAGTACCGGCATCCGCCAGGAGAGTGGAAGCGCCACAGTAAGTCCGCACACCGGACAGATCGGCAGCAAAGGCCCGCTCCATGCCGACCCGGTAAGGAACCGGGCCTGACGCCCCAGGCGGATAAATCGTGAATCGGCTCGGGTGGTGCGTAAGCTGAGGTGAGAGGGAACCGGACGCTATTGTGCCTGTTTCAGAAGCCTCGTCGAGCGCAGGCCCGGCCAGCGAGGCCTTCCGGCGCAGCGTCGACGCGCCTTCGTGCTGCGCGGACGCTACTCTTGCCTGATTGACCCGCTCCATCGAGGTCTCATATACGGGCGGCCACAGCCGTTACTTGCCCCGCCCCTTCCCCCGAGTCGGACGCGGAGGCGTCGGTTGTTCCCCGAAGCGTTTCTTATCTTCTTCGATCAGCTTCTCCAAGGCCGTGATGTCCGCCTGATACACGGCGAGCTGTTGATCAATCTGACGTGTAAACGAGGCTTTCGCCTCCGCGAGATTGGACATCCTCGTCTTCAATTCCGTTACCGTCGCCTCCCTTGCCGCGATCGTCGCGGTCTGGGTCGGCGGTTTCTTAAAAGCCGCCTCCAAGGACGCTCTCGCCTCACCGATCACTTTCGTTTGTTCCGCCACGATCTGATTTAAAGTCGCCATCGGAGTTCTCCTTTAGTCGCACATCATTAGGGTCGATTGAAGCCGGAGATCGGGGATGGAATCCCTCCGAAGTTCACCGGATTGGCCTGAGCCAGGTTGCCCATGTAGACCGCATCCTTCATGCCGTGGAAATCCACGGATGGAATGGGCACATTCGTCTTGATGTGATTGCCCATCACAATGGCACTTCTTGCCGAGAGGGATACGGTTGCGGTCCCCTGGGCGGCCACGCTGGCATGCCAACAAAAATTATTGCTGAAGAAGAGCCGCTCGAAGCGGCGGAACAACGTGTCGCTCAGACTCTGCTGGGCGACTTCGACCAACGCCGTTCGCCCAGGTCCGAGGAATTTGTTGTCGAGGATCTGCGCGCTGAACCCGAACACCACCTGGCCCGCCCCGAACGTGATGACCTGCTCCAGCCAGCCACGCATCCACAACGCGCGGTGCTCCTGATTCGCATCCAATAGGGCCGCATTGGCATACGTGACCAAGTTGCTCTGCACCCGCGCCTCCAAAATCAAATCGGCGATGATGCCCCAGGACAGCCCACTGATGGTCGTATTGTCCGGCGAGACTCCGGTATTCATCACCTCACAGGATTCCACGCACAACTCCCCGAGCTGCAGGGAGGCGCCGATGCCGATGGACGGGGCCTGCTGATAACCACAGTTCAACACTCGGTTCTCAGTCAGGGCACATTTGGCAAACCCGACCAGGCTCAGAATCCCCCAATGCCGCATGTCTTCGACGCGATTCTGGCTGCACGTGAGCGACGTATGGAAGACTGCGGTAATCCCGCCGCCACCCTGTAACAGACTGTTGTCGGTCAGCACGTTCGCCGTCCCGCCGCTGGTCGCGACCGGCCAAGCCGTGTTCATGACGCGATTTCCTTGCACCCGGACCCGGTTCGAAAACGCCAACAGAATGCCGAATCGAACCTCCTGTCCCTCGCTCTCCACCTTGTTGTCGAGGACTTCGGCCCCCTCATTACCGATCACCACAATCGCGTCCTGCACACCCAGTACCTGGTTCGCGGCAATCCTGCCGCCGACGGACCCGAGGCTTCCGTTCGGGCCGAGTCTGGCCAGCAGCAACGCGATCGGCCGAACAGATCCCGCCTCTTTCAACAGGGACCCGAGTTGATTGCGTTCGACGACCGCATGCCGGCCGCTGACGGAAATGCCGCCATACTCCGGCGAATTGTAGAGCAAAATGTTGTCGCTGATGACGCAACCATCAGCGGCCACATCGATGCCGAACGCCTTCAACGTCCCCGGGTCCACTTCTGCTCCCAGCCGCACAATATAGTTCCCGGCAATGGTGGAACCGGCAGCCAGCGAAAACGGCGGGCCGGTCAGACCTCCATTGTTCAAGACAATGCCGAAGACAAACCCCAGCAGGCGATTGTCCTCGATGCGGGCCGGGAAGGATACATCCTGGAGCAGGAGTCCCACTAAACCTCCGTCGCTTGTCCGCTTCTTTGCGGCATTAAAACTGTTGCCGATAATGACGAGACTCGTGGTATCGGTGAGCGTCCAGAGTCCATAGTGCACATTGTCGACGAGACAGCCCGTCACGCGCACATCGGTGCTGCGGCTGATGACGACACCGGCGATCTGCGTCGCCACCTGCGCATGCATCACACACCGCTCGAGCGTCGCCTCGCGACAACGGTCCATCGTCACCATGGCTTGCAGGCCCTGCCCCTGTTGCCCCTTGTTCTCCAACAGCAATGACAACCCGGAGACGGTCACATGTTCCAACAACAGCCCGTCTGGATGACCGAGGTGTAGCAATTCCGTCCCGTTCTTCCGGACGACGCGTGCGCCCACAGTTTCCCCGTGCAACGACACATTGGATTGTTCGATCCGAATCGGTGCCGCAATTTCATGTTCGCCGACTTTGAGACACACACAGCCGCCTTCCTCGGGCAAGGAATCGATTGCGGCTTGAATATTCTCGCCGGGCCGCACCACGACCGTGCAACAGCCGGGAGTCAACTCCGTGAGCGGAGGGAAGACGGTCCGGCAATCGTGGATGTCACCGTCGGCTTCGATGATCGCGAGATGGCAGTAATGATGGTATAGTCCGAGCGGCGGCGCGGCATTCAGTCGGTCGATATCGGCATCCGCAGTCCTGGCCGCAAAACACCAATAGTCCCCGCTCCGCGCCGTCCCACCCGCCTGCACCGTCAAGGTGGCTTGCACTCCATGCTCCAACACAAAGCTGGGATTCGCCACGGACAGCTCGATCAATCCGTCAGTCGTAAGCTCCAGGTTCACCAGTTGCGACCCGTCCGGCTTGCGCACGATCCCGGACTGATCCCACCGGATCACCCGAAGATGGTCGGTTTCCTCAGGCACCCCTTGGGGGAACTCAGCGATCGGAAGGGCCTGGCTGAACGTCAATGTCTTGTTGGTGTCATCCACTGTGACCTTGCGCATCTCACCGGGCAGACCGGCGAACTCCCGCCCATCACTCGTGAACTCCACCCAGTCCCCGGTCTTGAAGCGCAACACGTTGTCGCGCCCCAAGCTGTCCACACGCACGGTCGTCCGGCCCGCCAGTATTTCAACGATGGTGGTGGAGACATGCGCATTTTCCCGCGACCATTTCACCTTGGCGGTGGTGTTCGTCGCGCTGTGGACCTCGACACGATAGAGATGGTTCTCCAGGCCACGATAGCCGCCGGTCGGCGGCACGAGACAGGGATCGGGGTCCGTAGTGACGGCCACCGTGGTCGTCGTCAGCCTCGCCGTGGACGGACGGTTTGCCGCCGGCCAGCCGGGAATGTCCTCCAAGGAGGTTTTGCAATGCACCTCGGCCGGGATGCCGCCGAGAATCCTCACCTGCCAGGCTGTTTGGTTCCTCGTGGTTGAATCCACGTTGACAGCCGGCTCGATGAGGTCCGGAGCCTGCAGATACGTGACTTCACGTCGCCACACGTCCAGATAGACCAGCGAGCGCACCTGAGGAGGAATCGTCACCGAGCCAACGAAGGGCTGATCTTTTACGTGCAGTGCCGCCGTGCCGTACGGTTCTTCGATCGTTGCATCGAGCGCCGGTGCGGTCCCGTGATTTTCCGCCATATACCCATCGACGTACATCCGCCCCTGTCCGACGGTCAATTCCCCTCCGCTGACGCCGATTTTGAATCCATCCGGTGTCTCAGCCGGCACGCCGCAGCGCCCCACCACGTCGATGGTCTCCGCGCGCCAACGGCGGTCCTGGAGATCGACGTACTCATTCCAGTCGGCATCGATGTCCACTCGCCCCTGTTGCCGCAGTACGCCCTGGTAATGTTTCTCAGGGTTGAATCGTTTCCGGCTGTAATCGCCACTCATGTGCGCTCTCCTGATAAATAGTGCGTTTTGCTTCCATGGCTGCGACAGGGCGCGTCACGTCGAGTAGAACACCCCCGCCTCCAGCCCGAACCTCAGATACTCCTGCAGTCGGATCTTAAGATTGCCTTCTCGCTTCGGCGCAAAAACATCGTGGAAGACCCCCATTTCCGATTCATCGTCGGCTCCGCGCCTGATTTCCTCCGGGCAATGACCCGCGAGCTGCCCATAGGCCGCCTGCCCATACCGGCGGGCCGTGAAGGCCGGCCTGACACGGGCTTGCGTTGCCAGCGTGATGGCTTGCGTCTCCGGACCGGTGAGGCTGCCCTTCGGTTGATCCGCTTCCAACAAGGCCGCCTCTACAGCCAGGTCCGGTTGGCACCGGTACCGGCGTGGCACAATCGAATTCAGCGGCACGAAGGAGAAGCGGCAGCAGCCTTGCTGGTTCTGCTCGGACCAAACCGGATGATTCCAGCTGTCTCCCCCGGTAAGAGCGGACGCGAAGATTGTGTTCGAGGCGAGGTCCAAGCGCTTCGTATGAACCTTGCCCATCACCGTGCAATTCACGATGCTCAATACTCCCCCGGCTCCCAGACCATCGAGGGCTGAATAGGCCACCCCGGTCGGGGCCGTCGCATCGACCAGTGAATAGGCGATCGAGAGCTCCGTACTGTCCACGGCGCGGATGCCTCCCACCACACAGTGGTCGATCTCGACGGTCGTACCCTCTCGTTCAATCACCAACGAGGAAGCGGATGGCGACACCGGTTCGCCCTCGCTCGTCAGGCTCAAACCGGGAACCAGCGTGCAATGGCGTAGGCGCAGGAGACGAGTGCCATCCCCGCCCGCCGCGTTGACACGTACCCGCCCACCGGTGATGAGGAGTCCGTTCAAGGTCAATTCCGCCCCTGGCGCCAGGGTGATCGTCCAGTCGCCGTTGAGCACCAACGTCGGGCGATGTTCGTTGGCGGCGCGCACCTCCACCTTTGCGGCAGCAGGAAGATTCAGACTCAACGTCTCCGCATAACGCCCACTGTCGTCGATCTGGATGATGCCGCCCGCCTGAGCCGCGGTCAGCTCCGCCTGCAGACTCTGTCCCTGCGTGACGGAGGCAAACCCGCCGCCCAGCGCAACGGTCTTGCCGCGCTCGTACGATCCGCCGCCGGTCGGCATGCTGAACCCATAGTGATACGTGACGCGCAGATTGACCGGCGGGGTTCCCGGTGGGACGGCAATTCGCCCCAACACCGGATCGACTGCAATCGTGTCCCCACTCTCCGGCAAATGAGCCCAACCCGCACCGTCATCGGAGAGGTTACAGACATGAATGTGCTTCCAGGTCAGCGCAACACCATCGATTTCGATCGAAATACTTTTCCCCACGCCGAAATAGAGGCTGGGGTTCTCGTCACTCGACTGAACAATGTCTCGATCCAACACTCTACGGCTGATCGGCTCAGGTACATTGATCGGTTCAGCCAGGTGCGTGATATCCGTCTCCGCCTCCGGTCTGGTGAAGAGTTGTTGGTTGCTTCCCAACGGATTGAACAGAAAGCGCTGATCGTCGACGCGAAACGCCGGGGATCGGCGCACCGCATACGCGCCTAACCGCCAGAGAAACAGACCGATATTGGGAATGTTGTACCGCCCCTGCTGGGTTTCAATACGGCGCATGTCGACGGAATGGGCGATCTGATTGAAAGCTGTGTCCCGTCGCTCCAAAGCTTCCCAATTCCGCAGGTCGACCGTGGTGAGATTGGTCGGACGGAGGTGGTTCATGTACTGGCTGGTTTCCAGCGACTGGAAGAACTCTACGACCCGCGCATTCCACCCCGTGACATCCCTGGCCAGTTGCTCAAGGACGGTCGCGGTGCCCTTCCGGCGTCGGTAGGCGATGGTATTGGCCACCTCGGCCCTGGCGCTACGCGTCCGCTCGGTGACGGCATGTAGGGTCCGGTACCCGATCACGTCACCGATGTAGGGCGCTACCCAGTCGGCGCAGGTCTCGATGAACTGATCGTCGTAGAGTTGATCGAGATTCTCTCGCAGCACGGCAATATCTTCGGCCAGTACCTCGCACAGGGCACGCAGTCCGCCCCCCTGTTCGGCATCACGCATGCGATAGACCGCCGGGAGGAGCTGATAGATCTTATCCGCTTCCGGATTCATTGGATCGCCTTCAGTTGAGTGAATGACGCTGGATCGAGTAACAACAGTTCCGCCGCCGGCACGATCCCATCCGCGCCCATCGCCGGACGGTCGGCGATCAGACGCGACTGAATCGCCGGCAGGGATTGGTCTGTGCGCGCGAACCGGTCCAGATCCACCGCCACCACACCGGGAACGGACTGGATCGCGGCGATCACCTCGCTTAGCGCAACCGGTTGCCCAAACGCCCTCGCTTCGAAGGAATACCGTTGTTCAAGATCGACCGAGACCGCGTCCATCACGACGTCGCTCACATGGTCGGAGTCGAGGGTGACCGTGCCGTCGATCTCAAACCAGGCCTGCCGATAGGGCTTTACGGTGAATGCGACAAAAGGATCGCCGTATGTGCGCAGGGACTCCTTCAACTTCGTGATGACGGAACCGTCCTCTGTCAGGATCTCTCCATCCGGACCGGCGACCGTGAGGAAGATACTCCGCTTGCGGCCATCCCAGACCCAGACGGCCTGGGCCTTGGCGACACCGGAAAACGTTCGGGCGAAGTCTTCATAATCTTGCAGCGACACGGCACGCTCCAGCGTCAGGACCGTCAGCGGTGCGTTCGTACGGGCATCGTCCCTCGATTCCGGATCTTCGGCCCCCTGCGCAGCCTCCGGATTCACCACGCCCTTCAACCCGAGCGGTCGGCTCATCAGCAGGTTCAATTGTCCGGCTCGCACGAGTCCTCCAAGGCCGGTTCCCTTACGGTACTCGGCGCGCACGTTATTCTGGCCGGTCGGCAACCGCGCCCCCGTGATACCATCGCCGAACCGGATCGTGGTCCGCCCCTCGTCGTCCCGCCTGGTGGTGTAAATACGCTCGGTAGGGCCATGCTCGTAGAAGAACGGGACTTCTTCCCACAAGACCTCGTTGACGTAGACCTTCAACGTCGAGACTGAGCCGCCCGGCGTATCGGCGCCGACGTAGGTGACAGGCGGTTGCCGCAGGGTGAATTGCTGATATGCAACCGCCGCATCGCCGCTGCCCAGCGGTTCCTTCACAGTTTCACCATGCGTGGCGGCGGCGACGTTGGCGTTGATGCGAACTGTTGCACGCTCATAGACGTTGGCAAGCGCCGCCGCGAGTTGAACGGTCGTGTGGTCGCGATCCTGGATGATGCTGGTCCCGATCGCCTCGTCGATGAACACGATCTCGCTGATCGTGTCATCCTCCTCGGAGGGAGCCACCATCTCAATGGCCCCGGCGCTGATCGTGACGTACCCGATCTTTCCATCCCGGTCCATCACCTGCAGACGCAGCAGAGGTGGAGCCGAATCGATCAGCGCCGCGCCGAACTCCGACGGGGCAAGCGCCGTGAGGACGGAACCGGCAACGGTCATGGGAGGCGCGACCAGGGAAAGCGTGTCTCCGACCGTGAGAAAGACAACCTCACCGGATTCAAGAATGAGGATAGGTGGCAGCTCGAGATCAGGCACATCCGGCAGATCCGGCGGACTCGGAACATCACCGGGAAGATCCACAGCCAGGCGTCTTCGGTTCGACGTGCGAGGAACGGCGGTCACACGGATGCGCTGACGTGTTCCGGTGACCGCCAGCGGACGTCCCAGCGTGAGGCCATCTACCAGTTGATCAAAAGACAGCTCCGCGCCATACACCGGATAGAGCAGCGGCAAGGCCGCCGGCATCAGCTCTTCGCTCTGAGCCGCAACGATCATCGTGCGCAGCAGATCCAGTTTCGAATCGACCCCTTTCGCCCACCCCGCACTCAGGCTCAACCTCGTTCCATTGCCGGCGATACCGTACCGGGCCACTGAGCGATGGACGACATCGGACACCACGGCAAAGGTCCACATGCGCGACCCGTCGTCCGGATCGTCTTGTTCGACGACGACCACACTGTCCTTCAGGATTCCGTCATTTCGGCTGCTGAGGGTGAGGCTGGTCACCGTCTCATTGGCGTCCAGTGCCCACTCGCTGAATGTGCCTTGAAACACGCCACTGCTGTATTGCGGCTGCAACGGTGCATTGTGCCCGAACGGCGTAGCGGTCGCCCGCATGACGTAGACACCCGGCCTGGTCGCGGCGATGGTCGCGGCACTGGGTGAGATGTCTGCCAACCAGATCCGGGTGCTCCGCAGGTCGATGTTCGCTTCAATACGCGTCACACGCCGGAGCGACGCGTCGAACGTGAGGCCGTTGCCCGCGACGATGAGAATCGTATCGCCGACCGCCAAGGTCAACGAGGTTCCCTCGAGCCATATCGACGGCATGTTCCAGGTGAGGGCCTGCGGCTCCGTCAATTGCGCTCGCAGCGCGTTCCATTCCGCCCGCGCTGCAATCGCCTCAACCGTCTCGAAGGTCTGCGGTTCTTCATCCGGCCCCGGAACGCTTTGCACCTTGGTCCCGATCGCCAACGTGATCGGCTGGGCGGCCTGCTGCGGAAGACCGGGATTCTCTTCCAACGTGAAGGCCAAGTGCGTGGCGGCGGCAAGTCCTGGACCGAGTTGATACCCGAGCAGGCGCGCCTGCTCCAGAATCGAGAGCCGCTCCGTGGCAGTCCGCAGATAGGATTCGTTGGCAATGCGCTCCTGATAGAAGGTGAGGATGTCACCGGTGACGGCCCAGGCGTCGAGCAGCGCAATGGTGAAGTCATCGTCATCGCGAGTCCTCAGCCCACGCAACACCGGCCAGCGACCGTCCGACAGGCGCGCATGGAGGCTCTGTCGAAATGTCCGGTAGGTTCCGACTCGATAGGCGATTGCCGACAGGCCCGGCCGGTTGAAGAACGGGCTGGGAGTGGCAGCCTCGATGCCGGCGCAGCAGCCGCATTCGTTCCGAGCGTCCTGACTCATTTCCCCCCTCCCAACGTGATGGTCAATCGGCCATGCTCTGGGAAATTGCGGTCATTGTCCAAGCGGGGAATTTCCAGCGCAGCCATGTCCAGCCGTCCGCTATCCAGCCCGCTCGTCTCCGGCGCCCCCTGCCGCTGAAACGTCTGCACGTCCACCGACTCAACTCCGGTCACCTGATGTGCGGCCCAATAGAGCGCACTCACGTACACCGGCTGCCCGAAGGTCCAGAGATCGGGATGGAAGAGCCCCCGGCGGCCGTCCGGCAGATTGCGATTACTCAGAACATCCAGCAACTCGCGTTCGACATCGCTCCGGAAGTGCGCGGGCGCAACACAGACGTGCAGATCGATTTCCAGCGAGACGAACTGCGGACCGTCGACTTCCACATCGTGGCCGGCCATGCGATATCGATCGATATGCGCGCGGACATCTGTCTCGACCTCATCTGATAGACCGGCGCCTCCCTCACGATCGACCGTCACGAACACCGTGTGCCAACTCCCCGTCCAGCGAAACGTGGCGGCAGCCCGTTGCACGTCGGCGCGACGTTCGGTCACCTCTGCGTAATCGGCTTCTGTCACGGCGCGCTCCTGCAGGCGATAGGCCGCCGGCGCGCGCTGCCGAACATCCTGTAACGATTCAGGATCCTGCCCGCCGACCGCCGGCAGGGGATTGCGCACCAGAGTGATTTCGGGAATGGCCAGTGCAATATGGACCAGCGACTCGGCTCCGATGTTCCCGGCTCGCCCATTGCCGACTCGATAGGTGGCGGTAAACGCCGTGCCGGATTCAGGCCGCCGGCCATGGACGTCGTCGCCGAAACGAATCGTACCGATGCCGTCGTTGTCGACCTCCACCACATACTCATCCGCCTCTGCACCGCTGTTCAGGAGGTCGCGTCGCGCCGTCCAGGTTCGCGTCTCTGTGCCGTTGATTCCAGTCAAGCTAACGAACGGCTGCACTTCGCGTAAGTCCCACCGCAGCGCGGCCCTGGCCGAGTGTGCAGGGTCGTAAGCAGACGCCGCATGCGTGAGCGGTCCCTTGGAGAGGCCAGGCTTGAAGCGCGGTGGAATCGGTTCTCGGATGAGCGACGCACAACGATCCGCATCCTTCGAACGGGCCATGAAGAGAAACGGCTCCGGCACAGAACCCAGGGACTCATCCGGGAGGGTGACACCATGATCAGCCAACACGAGATTCCCGCGCGCCACGCTGACGGCGTCACGATAGCCCGCGCTTGTGGCGGCAGAGAGACACAAGGGAAACGGCAAGGCATCGTCCGGATGCCACGTGATCTCAGTAATCAGTTGGTTTGTGACCGGATCTCTCAGCGCTCCGCCCCCTGGAGCCGTCGCCACAACGTGCTCGAGACGAACCACATGACGTCTGGTGGGATCGGCATCCGAAGGCGAGCCGGTTTCCGGACCGATGACTTCTTCAAACAAGAGGATCATCCCCTGCATGAGCTCAGGCTGATGCCCCACCAGGGTGGCCGAGATCGCACCTTTCGGAAGGCAACAGCGTTCATCGCTCCAACTGTAGAACCGCAGTTCACTATGGGCGGCAAAGAGGGATTGGAGCGGCTCCATCGTTTCGAAGGTGCTCTCTGCACGATCGTAGACGCGCGGATCGTTAGCGATGGCGGTGAGCTGTCCGGGGATGCGCGTCGCCAGCTTGGTGCCGATGGGAATCGCCGGGTCGGCAGGATCGACACGGACCACGTCGGCTGACACCTGAAGCTGCACCCAGGTTCTCGCGTTGCACCCCTCGCTGACGTAATAGTCCATGAGGCGGGCGTGGCGTCGCACCGAAATTCTCCGCCGCGCGGTTCCCAAATACGCCTCCGTCGCCACGGCATCCTGCTGGTAACTTAACTGGTCGGCCGTGTAGGCCAGCGCCTCCACCAACATGACGCCCAGATCCGCGGGACTCCGTTCCTTCCATTGCGGCATCAGCGCCGACATCCGATCGAGCATCACCCGTCGAAAACTCGCATAGTCTTTGGCCAGGTAATCGATCACCGGGGCCGATTCCGGCACCTCCGGGCAGAGATGTTGCGGCGCACAGTCGAAGGGACTCGGGCATTCAACCTTGAACGAAAACTCGATCGCCGCCAGTTGCGGGTCGATGTCAGGAGGCACCGCATCGTTCAAGGCACCGGTCACCAGACGAAGTGTATAGGTCGAGAAGTCGCCGGGTTGATCCACTTCGACGGTTAAGACATTGGCGGACGATCCATTGCCGGCAACCACTGACAGCACATGGAACGTCGTGATGCGCTCACCGCCGTCGATCCTGATGTTGTGCGCCCCCAGCGTCAACGTGCCCAACGGCTTCACGAAATACAGTTCAAGCTTCCGTTGGCGCTCGGCGTCGGTCGGCGCGGCGCGATCGATGACTTCCAGAAAATCGATCCCGTTCAGGGTCGCATGATTCCGGACCGCCTCTCGACGCCGCTCGTCGCAACAGGAATACTTCACGCTCCGCCTCCTTGCACGAAGGTCCCGACAACGCGGGCGCCCGTCCGCCTGATCACATACTGCACCGTGACCCGAAACGTCGCATCCACAGCCTCCACCTGCACCGACTCCACCACGATCCATTCGCTGAGCCAGCGCTGCAGCGAACTCTGCACCAACACCTGCGTGGTAGCGGCCATCACGACGCTATTGGGCGAAAAGACCAACTGGAGTAGCCCGCCGCCGAAATCCGGCCGCATCACCCGCTCACCAGGGTGGGTGAACAGCACCTGTTCGATCAGGTCGCGAATGTGATCGGCCTCGTCCGTGCCGGCAGTGCGGCCGCGCGCGTCGAACCGGTAAGGAAAATCCACCTGCCTCATCGTTAGACTCCCATGACCCTGGTTTGGGTGACCGAGGCGAGCAGCGGCGTGCCGGATGGCGTGCAAATCGCCTGACTATCGATCAACAACAGCGGTAACCCATTACTCGTCACCCTTGTCGCCGCCGTGATGTATTGGGCGGTGACGCAGGGTCCGTTCGCGGCCGTCGGTGGGGGCAGTGTGCAGCCGGCCACGACGTAGAGACTGTTCATGGGCACCGTCGGTTGCCCGCTGACGAGCACGCGCGGATTCGGCGCAACCGGCGTCGCCTGCCCCGCATGCGCACACATGACCGTCGCCCCGAGGTGCAGTAAAAATCCAGGCATCAGCGTATCCTCCATTCGCTGGTCATTACGCCGCAAAGGATGCTCAAAATGGCCACCCAGCAAGGCCGCAGTCAGTGAAGACCCGAGGCGTACCCTTGCGGTACGTTGAGGGTTTGAACGCAACGAGAACGCCGCTGGCGGTCATTTTCAGCATCCTGCTAAATGATGGTGAGAGCGCCGTTGTTGATGGTCACCGCCGGCCCCACCAACGTCACCATCGCGCCCTTGCCGTTCTGAATGTAAATGCCCGTGTCGTTCACGATGAGCGTGGCCCCCGTGGCACTCTTCAGCATGATCCCCCCGGTCGGTCCCGGCACATCGCTGATCACGATGGCATTCTGAGCCGCCGTCTGCAGCACCATGTTCGGGCTGACTGGAATACCCGCTAACCCCAGGACCGGCACCTCGGCGACACTCCCGTACCAACAGCCGCTCCAGATCGGGTAGTCCATATTGCCCTGCTCAAACTCCACCCACACGCCCGAGCCGATCTGGGGCAGCATGTACACACCCATTTGTTTACCGCTGGCCGGAAAACAGGGCATCGCCCAGGACGTGGGAATCAACCCGGCGACATCCGGCACTTGGACTTGCAACCGCCCCATCTGCATGGGATCGATATTGTTCAAGACTGTGCCGCGATACTTACCGTAATATTTCTGCGCGTCGCTCATACCGGCACCAGCGGGGTGAGAGAGACCAATCCGTTTCGCGTGAGACGGAAGCTTTGCTTGCAGCTCCCGCGCTTAATCGTCGTGGTCACACTGTCCACATAATACAAACCGTCAAAGGCCAACCCGGCGCCGCGCACCCCGACCAGGCCGCGGGCCGTCAACAGGCGGCCATACCGCGCGACATCCAGGGAGCCGCTCCCCGTCACCGCATCCATCGATTCGCCTGAGGCCTTCAGCCCTTCATTGAGTGCCTCCGGGGCCGACAGTTTTCCCGTCGCCTTCAAGAATGACACTTTCGTTACCGGCGGCCCGACCAGTCCCAACGGCGGTTGCAGGGGATTGATGTCGGGAATCGGAATGGGTATGGGCACCTTGGTCAACGCGTTGTGAATCATCACAATGGGCAAATCCTTCTTCGTCGAGTTGAACTGAAAATTGAGCGACTCCACATTGCGATCGGCATCCATATCGACGTTGAGGGCCGGTTGTGGAATGCCCAGCTTGAGTTGCGGCCCCCAATAGGCCATGTTGGTTCCGGGGACCGGCCCCGGGTTGATATAGAACACGTACCCGGCGTTCTCCGCCAACTGAAGGATGTAATTGAGATCGGTGCCCTGCTGCGAAGGAATCCGCATGGTCGGAATCGGCACATCGAAGCCGATCGGCGGAATCGCCAGCGGGATCACGCCGAAGACGGCATACTTCGCCAGAATTGCGGTGACGCGCAGGTTCGCCGGCATGGCGGGAAACGGCAGTCCGTCGAACGCTTGCAGATCCATGACTTTGGTCAGGTCCTCGCCGGTGATCGTCAACGTCGACTCTCCCGGTTTGTCGCCGGAGGTGATTTCCTGGTTGGTGATGACACCGTCCATCAATATGTGCGGAATGAAGTTGATGGTCGCCACCAGGATCACGCGCATCAACGGCGTCTGCGTCGCCGCCACCAGGAACGCCTGCTGCAGGGGCGACTTGTTCTGAATCGAAAACTGCAGTTGGAATCCGCCGGCCGTGCCGGTCGCACTGGTCACCTGCACCTCAGTCAGGGCGTCCAGCACCGGCTGAGGAACGGGGAACGGGACTACGGGCCCCGCGAGCAATGTCAGATGCACGCCTTTAAGCACCGGGAACCCCCGTGACACCTTCCGGCAACGCAATGTGCAGCACAGTGTCCAGACGTTCGACGAGCGCATCCGGCCGAATCGTATCGTTCGCGTCGCACAGCCGCCAATATTGTTCAGGGTCGCCAAGATACGTATTGGCCAGATGATCGAGCCGCTCGCCGGCCGTCACGCGATGTTCCTGCACGACGGTAAACCGGTCGCTCGCCGGGACGAAACGCCGCCGCAAATGGACCACCATGGTCCCGTCGCTTCCGACGATCGAGGTGGTTTTGACCCCGTAATACCGGCTCGTGGGTGGAAAAGGATTCGGCTTCAGCGCACTGTCCAACAACACCTGTAATGGATCGGCCATGGTGAACTCCCGGTAACGGTCAGGGGTCAGGTATCAGCTCTCAGCGATTAGCTCCGAGTCGTATCTCGTAGCTCGTCGTTCGTATTTCGTGAAGGATGCTTCGCAGCTTATGCGAACGACGCTTCACAAACGACGATCTCTTCCAACCATCAGATCTGCCCGACGTCGATACGGATTCACGGAATGCCTGTGAGGCCCAACGCTCCTAAGGTTCCTGCCTGGGCCTTGGCACGCAGCCCTTCTTTCTGTCGCAGATAACTCATGAACAAACTGCCCGCCTTATGCGTGAACCCCACATCGTCGATGGACAGCACCCTCATGCCTAAGCTGATCTTTGCGCGGATGGGATTGAGGTTCGGATCGAAGGCCTCTTCGGTCACGCTGAAGTCGGTCAGCCGGACCGGGATGACACGATGTTGCCCGAACACAAACAGCGGCAACGCAGTCTCCATTGGAAGAACCTCTAGCGTGCCCAGACTGGACAGGGTATGGTTCGTGGCCAATTGTCCTGTACTGGGATACAACAGGGTTTCGAGCGCCGCCAGCTGGGGGGAGATCCCTGATTCGCTCACCGTGGCATCTCCGGCTTCCATGTCGTCGGTCGCGTCGATTTCGGCATCAAGTTTGATCGTCTCCACCGCCGGCCCCTTTAGCCGAAGCGCCTCGGATCGGTCCCCTCCCTCACTGGCACCCTGCACTTGCAAGGTGCGACTGAGCGACTCCGGGTTGTATTGCAGCGCAATGATCCGCTGCACCTGCGCCGTGGCCGGATCGATCAGCACGATGCCGCCTTTGAGCAGTTTGGGGGAACCGGGAAAGGATGTCATAGTCAACGCACCTCTTAGCTCATTATCCCAAGCACAGGCTTCTCCACAGCCCCTCTCCCACAGGCCGTTTAGGGCAGCATCATTCCGTTCCCCATCGCCACTGCCCGGATCGCGGCTTCCGTCATCTGGAGCATGGTTCCCTTTACCTCGAGATCCTTCGGACAGGCCGTTCCCACGCAGAAGGGCACGGTACCCTTCACGCCCGTCAGTTTCCGGATCTCAGAGAAAACCCCGTTATCGAGCGTTTTCACACATCCGCTACTGACGGCATCCTGCGGATTGCCACCGTGCAGATAAAACCCATCCCGCCGTTTACGCACGCCTTCCGGCGTCGTGATTGTTTTCGAACCCTGAATCTTGATCCTCTTCGGTCCCCAGCAGTCCTGCGGCGTATAACACTGTTGCGCGGGATTGTCTGCGGTCGGGCAAGGCACATTGCAGTAATGAGCGCCCGAACAGGGGCTGGGATCGGTGCTGGTAATCTCCTGATAACCGCTCGCGATCGCGTTCGCCCCGCAAACTCCGCTTTGAATGGCAGCCACAGCCGGTCTTGTGACACCGGGTTGCATCGCATACAACCCGGTCGGGATGGGGCCGACCGACGGCTCATTTTCACCATGACCCGGATGACCGGAGACTGCAGGCGCCACGTAGGTCGGGTTTCCGGCATTCAGGACGATCACGCGTCCGCTCTGCCCTCCGGTATATCCAACCACGTCATCCTTATGCCGCTGGATGTTCAACGCACTTCCGCCGCGCTGCTGAATCACATGCGTGAGCTCATGGGCAAGGAGATGGCGTCCCGATTTGGTACCCGGCGAATACTGGCCGGCGCCGAACACCACATCTTTGCCGACAGTGTAGGCTAGCGCGCGCACCCCGCGAGCCGACGCCGCCGCTGTCGCATCATCATGTATCCGCACCTCACCAAAATCGTGGCCGAAACGGGCGGCGAAGAATTCGCGTGTCGATGCGTCCAACGGACGACCCGGCGAGGCCAAGACATGCTGGACCGACGATAGCGATCCGTCCGATGGTGAGGTCTCCGGAGCGACCTTTCGCTGCGCGACCGCCGGCGGGGCCGCCGATCCTCCCGGCGCCGATGCCTTGGCACTTCTACATTCACGCTTCGTCAGCACCAAGAAGCCGTCCGGACAGTGATAATCGTAAAAACACAAGGGAGTCGCCGCCGGCGGCGTTTCAGTAGCAATCTGTCCAGGGCCCATGCCGACCACGATATCGGTGGCCCGCACGATGACTCGCACCACCAGCCCGTCGCTGAAATGCACGAAGCAGCCGTAGTTCCCGTTGGAGATCGGCGGCTCGCAGCGAATTTTTTGTACCGTCGCCTGTGACGTCGGCGTGATGTCGTGCTGCACGTATGTTTCGGCGGCCCGCTTGCTGATGCTCTCCGGATCGTTGCGCCAACTCGGACAGCGACTGCCGCCTTCGTCGCTGGAACCGTCTTTGGGTGCCGCGCCCTCTGAGGCCGGTTGCTCACCGACCGGCGCCGATGCTTCACCCGCGGCTTCCGCTCGTTGAAGGCTGCCTTCGTTGCCTGCCTGACCTCCACTGCCCCCGACAAGCCGTTGGATCACCGGGCTTGACCATCGCGATTGGGCCCCCCCACTCCGCCCATCCGGCATCCGCATCACCTGCGCGGCAACGTGCTCTGCTTCACGTTCGTATTTGTCGCCCGGTTCGTTGATCTGCAGCTTGGTTTGCAGCGAGTGGCCGAGCATCTTCTTTTTTTCGCACTCCGAACAGGTGCCGGTCAGAGTGCACATCCCGCCGCAGGCACATTGACGCTGCAGAAGGCCGATGTGCAGAGCTCCGGTCTGTACGGCGTCTGTCCACTGGTGACCGGCTTCCGTTCTCATAGAGACGACCTATGCTCTTTCCGCTGCCCTCCCCATGGCGCCCGCTTCCGGCTACTCCGCCTCATACGATCACCTCGTCCGTCACATACCGGGACGCGTTCACATAGAGATGTCCGAACAATTCCGTGAACAACCCCTCATACTGTGGGAGGTGTTCCTCTACGCGTCGCACCTCCTCGATCGGCACCACCGTGCGATGAACGGGGCGCTGATCTGCCAACGTCACGGCGGTCAGATCGATTCCCTGCTCATGCACCGCCGACATCAGCCACTCCCATGGTCCGTGCATGAACAGTTGCCCGAGGAGATCTCGGCTGAGACCAAGCTTGAGGCATTCCAACGCACGGTCATCGATGCCATGGCGCAGTGCCAACAACTTCTCCACGAATTGCTCCCGTCCGAAACAGATACGCCGACGAACTGCGGCCGCTTGCTCACGAATCACGGCGGGTGGACGTTCGAGGAATTCTCTCGAAAAAATCTGCTCCGCCTCGGCTTCCAGCGCGGCAAACCGACCCCGCTGCAGTAGCGGATAACGCACCAGCCAGATCCCGCCGGACAGGTCGCTGTACAACAGCGGCGGATCAGCCAGGTAGCGCTGTCCGCACGCCAGGCAGGCGACAGTTCCCCAGCTACCCTCGGTGATGCGTTGTACCGCCGTCTTGATGCGTGCCCCGTTCACACTCACAAACACCTTCTCCTCCTGCTCGACACCGCAGTTGGGACAGCGGAGGCGCTGGACGACGCAACGGCTCATATGAAATCCGCGTATCCCTTCAGGACGGGATCGCCCCCGGCGTGAATCCTGACCCCGAGATAGGACAGGTCCGTACGACCAGCCGCCTCGCAGAGATGCCGCAGGCTGGCTTCCGTCTGCCTGATGCGAGCCCCGTCAAGGAGACCCGCCGCGACGACCGGAGAGACGCCCGGATAGTCGATCTTCAACGACGGATCCGTGCCGTCCTCGGACACCGCGAGGGACACAAACAGCGTATGCGCGAACTGTCGTGACGACAATCGGTCGTGATAGGCAGCCCATCGTGCCTCAGATTCCGATGATCCCGCGAAGCGTCGCATGGCCCGCTGCAGCCGGGCGAACACCTGTCCATGCGATTCAGGCGTGACATACTGAGAAAAATACAACTTGTAATGAACCGGTCGGCCCAGGCGCATGACGGCGGACACAAAATGAACCGTATCCTTGCCCAGCAGTGCGCCCAGTTCACGAAGATCATCCACTGGCACGGTGGTGCCAGCGGACTCGGCCACGATCTTCAACGCATCGTGCAGCTTGGGACGACGACGATAGTAGATCGCCACCTGGCGAGTGACCCCAGCCGCGTGACCGCACCATTCAAGTTTCAGAAAACATCGCTTGTGTTCGAAGGCGTCCGCCAAACCAGCGTGCACGAACATCGCCTCATCCCCAAGTGCCCACTGCCGCAGCAGGCCTTGAATCCGGTCGGTGAACCCTGAACCTTCCCCGCGTACCAACAAGCCGACCGACGGGTGGTCGGTCGCAGCAAGAAGTTCTCCGTACTGCTCGAACTCCGGCGAGACGATGGGTTCAACGACCGCCACCTGTTCGACCGCATCGGGCAACAGCCCGCTGAGCAGCCGAGCACAGACAGCAAGACGCGGCCCCCGCGCTACTTCGCTGGATGGACCACGGTGTCGAAGAACTGCTTCCAATTGGGCACTCCCTTCAATTTCTCCCCACGCTTCGAGCCGGAGCCTTCCTCATAGTAGGCTTCATACATCTCGGCGAAAAACTCCGGATGACCGAAGAGCGAATAGTCGGTCAACCGTTTGTCCTGCACGATCAGGTTGTAGACATAAAACTCGTGATAATACGTGCTCCAGCTGAAGTAGCACGAACCGAATTTTCTGACGCTCCCGAGGTGTTGGTACACCTTATCTTTCCTGCCGGCCAAATCCTTGGCGGCCTCGATCATCGGCACGTCATCATCCCAATAGGTTCGGATTGGATGCGTCTTGACGGTGCCCTTGCGGAGCCCCTCGCTGCCGTCGCCCTTCACGTAGGCGTCGAGCAATGTATTGATCTCAAGTTGGTCGGCCAGAGGCACGTCTTTCCCGCCTTTGGGTTTCCAGGGATCGGTCATATGCGTCTCCCACATCACGGACGTCTTCGACCAATCCCAGCCATTGGTGGAATTCTTTTTGAATGTCTCGGTGGAGGATCCCAGGTAGTCGTCCATGGCGTGGCCGACCTCATGCCTCGTCAATCCGGCGACATCCGAATGTTCCATGCCGACCTCGATGAACGGGTTCGCCCAATAGCCGGTGCTGCCCTCGATCAGGCGGAACCCTGACAACTCGCCCTTTTGGATGCCGGGCACATTCTGATCGGCCCGTACGACGTGGCCCGCCGGCACCTGCCTGAGCGCCGCGTTGAGCTGTCGAATCAACTCGACCGTCCACGCCGGCGCCTTCCCCTTCTTTCCCGCCTTCGACTGACTCGAGATGTTCCAGCGAGCCTCAAAGGCGGCTTGCACCCGCGTCAGCTTCTTGTCGTTGTTGATCTGGATGTTGATATCGCTCACCACTGAGTCCTGCATCTCATGGCCGCGAGGCAAATACGCGATGATGTGTGTAACGACATCGTAGCCAAGCGCCTCGAAATGATCGCACGCTTCATTCACCGTGTCGGGAAAGAGCAGCAACGCATGGTATGTGTCCGGAAAATTGATCGCGGCCTCGCCGAAGAACGACTTCGTGATGATGGCTTGAGCCTGCCCCAGTTCGTCGTCCGAGAGCTCGTCACGCAACTCCATGAGCATGGTGCTGCTTTCCATCTGACGTTTGAGTTCGAGCGCCGGCGTCGACCGAAGCGCTTCAAAGATCCCTTCCTCGTCGGTTCCCCATCCCTCAGATGCGGCATGGACCCGCGATTCGGCAGTCGCACCGAGCAATCCCAGGACTGTTCCCCATTCCCCGCGCGACAAATCATCCTGCAATTCCTGCATCAGCACCGGATCGCCCAGCACGGCTTTCTTCTCTTCTTCGCCGGCAATGCGCAACCGTGCATAGATGGCTTCCTCATCCGTTCCCCAACCGGCGATCGCTTCGCGCAGATCCTCCTTGATCGCACGATGAATGACACCCGGTTCAGAAGCCGGCTGACATGCAGCTGGAAGCCCGAGCGTCAGGCGTTGCACCGTCGATTCGGCAACCTGCTCAGCCGAAGAATTCGGTCGGCTCAGCCGGAACGATCCAGGAAGAGACTGAGGCCCGGACTGCTGTGCCACGTGAGAGAGCTCGTGGGCGAGGAGGTTCCGGCCTTTGGGGCTGGCCGGAGCATAACGCCCCGGCCCAAACACGATATGCTCGCCGGCGGTGTAGGCATCTGCCAACAGCCCATTGGCGGACTGCGCGGCGCGCGCATCCGTATGCACCCGAACACTCCCGAAATCATGTCCGAAACGTTGTTCGAAAAATGTCCGAGAGGTCTCATCTAACGGCATTCCCGCTGAGCGCAACACACCGCTCACGAGTTCGCCGTCCGGCCGCATACCTGACGCCTGGGAAGAAAATGCCGACGTGCCGCGTGGTGTGGCGACCGGCTGACGCCCCTTCTCGGATGATGGTCCCTGGGCCTGTGAAGCGGTCGCCCGTCGATCGCTCATCTCGATGACCTACCCTGTCCCGTTTCTGGGTTAGATGTTTCCGGCCTCTTCTCCCGGCTGTCCTGAGACCAGTGGTCGGCGATGACTCGTCCCGTAACCTGGCCGATCTGTGGACCCCGCATATCTCCTGTCACACGGACCTGGCCGAGGCGGAGACGCGACGTGCTGCCGGTGGCGCCGATCCGCTCCGCCATGCCCGGCTCCGCGAGCAGCAGCGACAGCCGCTCTTGCAATCCATGCGCGATGGCATGCCGGTCTTCGAAGCGAACGCCTTTCAGTACGAGACGCTCGATATTCACGACGACCCTCCTCATACCCACCCCCTGGTCTCGGCGTCGGAGAGCGGACGTTCGCGTTTCGCCGCTTCGGTATGCGCCGCCTGCAGGAGGTGCCTCATGCCAACCGCCGCCCCTTCATCGGCCGCCAGAAACGCGGCGTTGAGCGCGATACTGCGGATATTCCCGCCGGACATGCTGAGCCTGGCAAGTTTGGCATAATCGAGCGGCTCCACCGGTGTGGCGGCTGGAAAGATCCGGCGCCAGATCAATTCCCGCTGTTGCTGATCCGGAAAGGGAAACTGCACCACAAAACTGAGGCGGCGCGAGAACGCGACATCGAGCGCCGCCTTCATGTTCGTCGTGAGAATCGCCAATCCGCGGTAGGCCTCCATCCGCTGCAACAGATAACTCACCTCGATATTTGCGTACCGATCATGGCTGTCGCGCACTTCGCTGCGTTTCCCGAACAGGGCGTCGGCTTCGTCGAACAGCAGCATGGCGCCGCTCGTCTCCGCCGCGTCGAACACTCGCCGCAGGTTGCGCTCCGTCTCGCCGACGTACTTGCTGACGACCCCGGAGAGGTCGATACGATACAGATCGAGATGCAGCTCATTCGCCAGGACTTCCGCCGCCATGGTCTTACCCGTGCCGCTCTCGCCCGCGAACAGGGAGCTGATTCCCAAGCCGCGCACCCCTTTCCCGGCAAAGCCCCACTGTTGATAGACCATCAGCCGGTGCTTCGCGTGGGCCGCAATCTGCCGCAACGTTCGCTGCTGCGCCTCCGGCAACACCAGATCGTTCCACCCCGCAACCGGGTCCAAGCGCTGTGCCAGATCGTCCAGCCGGGAACGGCTCACGCTGCGGCACGCATTCCACAACGCGCCGTCCGCTTCACTGCCCGATTCGGCCACGCCACGCAATCCGGCACCGGCCGTCAGGATGGCTCTGGCGCTCAAGGAAAACTGGGAGGAGACCCCGTCGAGGGTCCCGTTCATGCGCATGGTGGCCGGGCCCAGCACCTGCTCCCACAATTGTTTTTGCTCGGCGCCGTCCGGCTTATTCACCGAATACGTGATGGTCGCCCGTTTACATGAAGGCACGTCGCGACCGGCGATGAACAACGGACTGCTGCCTCGCTCGGCGAGATGCCCCACCGTCTTCGACGGCGCTCCGTCATGGCAGTGGATCAGGAGGACCGCGCCGAGCAGCGCCGCCTCACGTTGCCATAGGATGGCAAAGGCATCCGCCTCCGTGGCATGACTCGGCAGATCGTCGGCCTGCACGCTATACAACTGCACTTGAAGGTGGGCAGCGACCGCCGCCGCCACATCGGCCTGTCCATCGACGTCGTCGCCCGACAACAGAACGACCGGGTAATACGAAGAGCGCTCCCGCAATCGCTCCAGTACCGACTGGCAAACATGCCGATGTGTTTCGGCCATGACCTGCGGAGCGGGTACCGGGCTGAGCAGCGGTTGCAAACGCGGATCGAGATAATTGACGCCGGCCAAATAGTGCAGCACCCGTTCGTCGATACGCAGCCGTCCGTTCACCAGCCCGGCGCTATCGTCGACTTCCAGCAAACGCCACCGGCGCAATGGCCCCATCGCTGCCAACGCGCTCCAGTGCGACTGGTCCAACGCCGCCAGGGCCAGACCGAACGTGGCGTGCGGCCGCGGCGCTTGGGATTGACCCAACGCCGCCGCGCACACCCGCCCGAGTTCGGCATCCATTTCCACCCCGGCCACCAGGAGCAGGAGATCGCGTTCGAAGACGCTCAGACCGAACAGCTCGGTCAGGGTATCGATGGCGGCCGGCGCAGGGAGCGATGCATGGGCTGCCTCTACCCGTGCAGCCACCACCCGTTCATCGTGTTCGGCGCCCAGTCGGAGTTTCAGACGCGAAAATTCGGCCACCAGGTAGGCTTGATTCGCATCACACCATGCGGCGGAGGTTGCGGCGGTCTTCATGTGATCGTCACCCGGTAATTGTAGAAGGCCGGTGGCACGGCCGCCCGATCGATGATCGGACTGTCGATACCATCCACTCGTATCCGAAGCAGAAACTCTCCCGTCGGAGCATCCGGCACCTGGACGTTCAGCGTCCCCGTTGCCACGGCGATCGGCGCGACCGGGACCTCCCGGGTTCCTAGCAGGAGTGAGACCGACTGCCCCGGCTGAATCTGCGGCTGCACCGAAAGCACGATGGTGGCCACTCCGGTCCCGTCCCGAACAACGGCCATCGGCATCGCGGTCGTGATCTCCGGCCCGATCACGAGTGCCACAGCATTACTGATGCGTGGATCGGATTCGCTCGGCCGAATGACTTGCATCGCCAGTTGATACAAGCCAGCCGGTACCACCGGCACCGTAAATGAGGCGGCGATGCTGCTTCCTCCCCCTCCGGCCGGCACGGCCTGATTGATAGCAAAGCGGCTGTTCGAGAGGAGAATCGTCGGATTAGTACCATCGAGATGATGGCCCGAGAGTTCGACGGTCGCGCCGACCGTGGCGGCCGGCTGTCCGCCGGCTACGGCCACAGTTTGGATGGTGGGAAACGGCGGGAGCAGATCCGCCTGTACCACCACACCCCTGTCCCGCTTCGTAACTGGGTCGAGAGGGCCTCGACTCAAGACCGGCAACGTCGATCGTGTCGGTCTGGTGGACTCGATCAGCACGACCGTCGCCACATAGGCCGCAGAAGGCCGGTAATGGGACTGTACCGCGGTCCAAAGTTTCGACATCTCCTCGCTGCTGAGTGGATCCGGCACCAGCTTGATCTGTTCGACCTGGTCCGCCAACCCGCACTCCGCCAAGGCCCTGAGTGCCGGCGGCAAGGTGGTATCGACCGACGGTGACGGGGTCAATGCCGTCGTAATGGCCTTGCGGTCCAACACCGGCACCTCGTGGAGCAACTGCATGGCGTACCCGAGCAGAATTTCGCTGCCCAACTCCTCCGCGCTGTAGGCACTCAATAAGTAGTGAAGATCCAGGGCCAGCGGCGGATTACTGAGGCGCTGCATGCCCGCTCCATCCCGGGAGGGCAACGCATGGTTGCGCCAGCCGGTGTTGAACGTCACTTGATGGAGAAAGAGATTCAGCTGAGTGCTTTCAGTGCCGTTGACCGGCACCACACGATCCGGAGGCAAGGCACTCACGGTGACAGTACTGCCAAGCAGCCCGCTGACGTTGTGATTGATCAACCCGTCATTGAGCAGATCTCGAAGCACGGCTGTTACGCCGGCAATGGCCAATGCCGTGCTCACGGTCTTCCTCCCTGACGACGAGTCAAATAGTCCTCCAAGGACATCGCCGGCCGGCGAGCGCCTGGTTTCCGCTTCTGGTCCGGCGCAGCAGACACCGCCGTCACTTCAATGCGTCCGATGGTCACTTCCACAGGAGGCTCGGGCGGAGCCGCATTGATGTGCGGCGTCTTCCGACCCGTCACCGCTCCCGATGCCAGCGAAGGCGGAGCCGCAGCGGATGAACGAGTCATCGCGTGCTCAGTCTTTACCAATCGAGGCGGCGGCTCGATCCGTGCCACAGGAGGCAGAGGCGCGGAGCCAATGTGGTCTGCGATGTTCTGTTCGGTCGGCTCCATCTCATGGCTCGGTGCCGGGGTGGGAATCGTCACCGCGCGCACAAGCGGCGATGCGAGCGTCTCATGATTCGGTTGAGGAACGACTGTCGAGACGTTCCTCACCAACGGCGCGGGCGACGATGCGGCGTGACGCGGCCTCGACTCAGCACGCGGGATCGGCCGGGGACAGGGAACCGGCGGCGGTTCCTCCTGGTGATCAGGCTGCGCCGGCAGTTCTTCACTGCGATGGCCCCGGCGTATGGAAGCCGGAGGTGTGTCGCTTGCGTCAGCCTGTGGCAACAACGAATCGCTCACCGGGAGATCGGACGGCTCTGTCCGACTCGCCGGCGGAGCAAACATAGAAGCGACGCGCGGCTGAACCATCGCCACCGTCCCGGCCTGTCGCTCCACCAGCCTGGTCAGAAAATCGCTCATGCCAGAACCATCTCCACATACAGCCCACGACGTTGTTCGCTCATCCCAAGGACCTCTCCCTCCGTCCAACCGTAGGTCCGTGCCAGGAGATCGACTTCCTGCAACAGTCGTCGGCTCCGCACATGGAGTTCATTCCAGAAGAACGTCACGATGTCGAACAACGCCTGCCACTGCTGTCCGCACAGCTCGCATCGGAGATCGATGAGCACTTCAGCTAGAGGATCGACTTCGCCGAGTCTTCCAGCCAGGGCAGCCTGGTTCACCTCAGTCCACACCGGCATCTCGGCCTCCCCAGCCGCCCCGCGCACGCAGCGCGACAGAATGATCCGCCGCGCCTGCTCTGGATCGGCCGCCGCGATCGCCAGGGCCAGATCCCGGCTGTTCGGCCCCCGTAACTCCAAGGAGCGGCCGTCTTGTTCCACCCTCGTCCAGGTATCCTCCGACGGCGCTGCAGATGCCAAGAGCGCGCTACAGGACAGTTCAAATTCGAGCCCGTTGCGACAGGTCGGACATTCTGCGTAGCCTTCTATACGATCACCGATGATGTGCCGACGAAGTTCGAGCAGCTGCGCATCGCGTCGCCCAACCGTCCATTCGCAGAGCGCATCAAACGACTCCTCAGGGTGGGCGTACCGCAACAACAGCAACGCCTGGTCGATGGGATGCCGACCGATACCCTGCTCCCAGATGTCGATGACCGTCGCTGCGGAGAGTCCCGGCTGAGATCTGCTCGCCATCGTCACGGCTCCATAAAGGTGGGCTCGGACGGTTCCGTGACCTCGTAGTCCCGTTCCCAGCCTTCGTTTTCGAGTTTGAGCGTCTGAATGGCCACGGCATTGGCATTAGCATCCAGGTCCGGCTGAGCTTGGTATTCGGAGACCCAACAGCGGAACACCTTGTAGGCGATCGCCAGCTGTCCGGCCTCGTTGTACAATTCGATGATGATGTCCTTCCGGAAATCCTTCAGCGACACTTCCGCGCCCAGCCCGGAGCCGAAATTCCAGACCTTGTTCGCCCACTGCTCGAACGCCGTGTCGTGCGTGACACCCCGTTCGAGCGTGATGGCTTCGAACTTGGTGCGGCCGGGAGACTTGCGGCTGCTGCTGGGATCGCCGCCCTCGCGGTGCTCGACCACTTCGGTCGAACGCTTCAAGGACCCGACCTTGCTCACGCCTGCCACATAGCGCCCGTCCCATTTGACGCGAAATTTGAAATTCTTATACGGATCGAATCGATGCGTGTTCACGGTGAACTGCGCCATGGTATCTCCTTTTGGTTGGCAACGCCTCGCCCCTGCGCTCGCTGCGGCCGCGGCGGACGGCCTTTGTGAGTATCCTGACCCGGCTGTTCCACAAGCCGCTAGGTCGCAATCTGGCCGGCCATCTGCTGCAGCTTGATGATGACGAACTCCGCAGGCTTGAGCGGAGCGAACCCGACGACGATATTGACGATGCCGAGGTTGATATCGTTCTGCGTCGTGGTTTCTTTGTCGCACTTCACGAAGTAGGCATCCTTCGGGGTTGTCCCCTGAAAGGCCCCCTGCCGAAACAGATTGTGCATGAAGGCGCCGAGGTTCAGCCGGATCTGCGCCCACAGCGGCTCGTCGTTCGGCTCGAAGACCACCCACTGCGTACCGCGATAGAGACTTTCTTCGAGAAAGAGCGCCAGGCGGCGCACCGGTACGTATTTATATTCGTCACCCGCCGCATCGGCGCCTCGCATGGTCCGCGAGCCCCATACGACTCGCCCGTGCACCGGGAACGTGCGCAGGCAATTGATCCCCAAGGGGTTGAGCAGCCCGTTTTCTGCATCCGTCATGTCGAGTTGCAGACCGGCTACACCGTTCAAGGCGGCGTCCAAGCCGGCTGGAGCTTTCCACACGCCGCGCTGGGTGTCGGTGCGCGCCATGATCCCGGCAATCACGCCGGACGGCACGAAGGTTTCCACCTGGCCACCCAGTTGGGGATCCGCCTGCTTGATGCGAGGAAAATACACCGCGGCATTCCGCGCCATGTCTCCATTCAAATTCATGCCGGCAACCCCAGCTGCGGCCGTGCTCACCGACCACCCGACCTTAGGATCGACCAACAAGATGGCGCGTCGTTTCACACAGTAGCTGAGCGCTTCCTGATAGACGGCATCGGGCACGTCCCCCCCTCGAGCATCGGACAGGATACAAAGGAGATTGAAGAGGTCGACCTTCTCCAGTTGATAGAGCCCGGTTTTGTTCGCGAGACTGCCGTTGTACGTCGTGGCATCGAGCACCGCACTATCGACCGCCACATCCGCCGGCGCTGTATTTTTCGCGGGCGTAGACTTGGTGCCGGCCGTCCAGACATCGACATCCGCCAGTGTCCCGCCATGGGCAGCGGGTGATGTGTTGGAGGGGAGGCTCTGCGTTACACGCACGAGGTTCGACTCGGCAGCCAACACACGATCGGCACGTCGCGCGCTCTCCTTCGTGGTGAGGTTCAAGAACGTTTCCGTGACGCCTGTGCCTCCGTCGCGCACAGTCAGGTCGAAGAGGTCGGCCGGCAATACGCCGAGCCGCGTGGCGACCGCGATCACATTCGGGTCCGTCGCCGCCTTCTTGTCCACGCGAGCCCTCACCTGCATCCCCCAGGCGCCTTCAGACGCGGCCTGCATGGTCAGGTTGGGGACTTCATAGGTCGCTTTGCCGGCGCTTCCCACGGTAGCTTTGTAGAGCCGCACGATGACGGCTTGACTGCCGCCGTTGAGAAAAAAGTCGCGAACGGCGTAGCTCAGCGTCATGTCGCGATGCAGCCCGCCGAAGATCCGCTCGAAGTCCGCGAAGCTCGTGATCGTCACGGGACGGTCGACCGGACCCCGGACAGCCTTCCCCACGAACGCCGTGATCGACGTGGCAACTCCGGTGATGGTGCGCACCCCGCTCGGCAACTCCTCGATGTACACACCCGGATAGGTTGGTTGCACTGGCATACTCATCCTCCTCGGCTTAAGTAATTCACTGTTCCTGTCGGTCGTTCGCTAAAAATGCCTCGATCTCAGAGACACGCGCATGGTTTAAACTGTAGATCGCCCGACTCGCGGTATCCCGCTTCACGATCCATCCTTGTGCCACCAACGCCTCCAAGGCCTGATCCGCGAGGCGCTCGTCCGGACAAGGCTTCGCAATCCACCAATTGATAACGCCCTCCCGAGTGTCTTTCGCCCCGGGATGGCGGACCAGGTAGTCGAGAATCCTGTGTCTGACCCCCGCGTCCTCCGATTTCATCCGGCCCGACCCCCGGGAGAGTCTCTGCCTCACAACAACGTTGTGAGGCAGAGCAAGAGGAATGCCATTAGGAAGATTCCCGTTTCGTCGGTTTTCCTGAGGGACTAATGCATGGGGAAGATACCAGCGCGGCGTTTCTGCCGCAGCGCATCGGCGTGGACTCGGCTGAGACAGCGCGGAATTTCAGGACGATGGAAGGTGCGGCATCGCGACCGCAGCAGTGAGGCGCCTAGGCATGCCCATCGAGTGGATGTAGAGGTGTCGGATAGTCTCCCGGTGGGCCCGAGTCATCACGTTGAAAGGATTCTCGATCGATGCCGTACTTCCGGAGCAACCGTTGGAAGCTCCGCCGCTCCTTCCCCGCTGCCTTGGCCGCATGCGTGACGTTTCCCCGGAAGGTCACCAGCGTCTTCACCAGATAGGCTCGTTCCACATCCATGGTCGCGGAGGTCTTCACGGCGCGGAGTGAGCCGCCAAGTGACTGACTTTTGAGACTGTCCACGGAACATTCAATATCCTGCGCCTGAATGACCGAGGCCCCGCACAAGACGACGGCTCGCTGGAGGGTACTTTCCAATTCCCGCACATTTCCCGGCCAACTGTGCGCCAACAGTTTTTCGACGGCCTGGTCCGACAGGTCGCGGGGGCCCTGTCCGTCGGGACGTCGAAAGCGCTGCAGAAACCGATGGGCCAGCAACGGAATATCTTCGGGACGCTCGCGCAACGGCGGCACCAGCAGCGAGAGGACGTTGAGCCGGTGAAACAGATCCTCGCGGAATCGACGCTCGGCCACGGCCTGTCGAAGGTCATGATTGGATGCCGCGATGATCCGCACATTCGCCACCCTGGTACGCGAACAGCCCAATGGCCGATACTCACGATGCTGCACGAACCGGAGCAATTTCGCTTGCGCACAGGGATTCAGCGCATCGACCTCATCGAGGAACAACGTGCCGCCTTCCGCTTCAAGCACCAAGCCGCCTTGCTCCTGCGCCGCACTCGTGTAGGCGCCTTTGGCATGGCCGAACAATTCGTTCTCGAACAACTGATCCGGCAGGGCTGCGCAATTGATCGGGATGAACGCCCGATCCTTGCGCGGGCTCGAATAATGAATCGCGCGGGCAAACACTTCCTTGCCCGTGCCCGTTTCGCCTTGCAGCAAGACGGTCGCATCCACCCCGGCAAAGAGCGGCACCTTCTCGACCTGGGCAAGAAAGATCGCACTCTCGCCGAGCAGTGAATCCACCCGTACCGGCCGCGTGAGGTCAACGTCCCGCCTCGTGCCCTGAGACCCTTGCGTCAAAATGCGACGCACACGGAGGGCCAACTCACGATGACGAAAAGGACTCACGACAAAGTCGCGCAGGATCGGGGGAATGTTTTCCAGTGCTCCGTCGTCGTGCCCAGGTTGTTCACCCAGTATCCCCAGGATAGGCACATTCGGCCAACGCCGGCTGAGATCGGTGACGCCTGATTCGAGCGACCCAAGAGGGAACGTCTGTTGGAGCAGCACGAGATGTGGTGGCTGAGAAGACGCGAAGGAGGTCTGTGTCGTACGGTCGAGGACAAACTGCTCTCCCGGCAACCCGCGCTCCAACTGCTCAAGGATCTGATCGTGAGGCAGCACGGAGGCACCAGGCTCGTCCGGTGATATCAAGAGGATTCTGATGAATTCTTTCATCCCGCTCACCTCTCCACGCTGAGACTTGTGTCTGATCAGTCAAGAACCGCTCGGCGAGATCGATGTACCTTTCCAGGGAAGAGCAGCATTCGTACCATTACGTTGAGCATCATCGTTTCGAATCTGCATCACCTGTGATGCGGCGAGACCATCCCCCTTCGGAAACCGGATATGCGCGGATCTATCTCCGGAGTGACCGACGGTCACACCTCCGGATGGAGATTCGAACGCCGCTCCCTGTGCATGATTCGATACAGTCCGCGACACAATTGGATACAGTTGCCGTTCCGTGACTCTTCCCTGACGGCACTTATACCACAGAGCCCATAACTCGACTACCGCTCATCCTGCTGGATCTGTACCGATCGAGTAGATAGAATGCGCGGCCAGGATCGAGACAGACGTGTGTCCCACACCCGACTACGTATGACCGCACCCCGTTGGCACTTCCGGAAGACTCATGGGATGTTCATCTACCTGTGCTGGCTCGCGCTGATTCTGCTGACCGGGAGCGGCTGCGCAGGCAACCGGGACACCCATGAACTCCTGAACAGTCTCCTCTGGGTCCAGACCTCCGCCGAGTATCAGGCTCTCTCCTCGACCACCTACCGCCAGGCAGGCGAGGCGCTGGATCGCGCACTCCTGGACCGAACCTGGAGCGCGATACTTGAGCAAACCGGCGACGTCGCGAATCTGCCGCCCGCCGTGATCCTGGATCTCGACGAAACCGTGCTGGACAACAGCGCCTTCGAAGGACGGCTGGTGGCACAGGGCGCCACGTTTAGCCCGTCGGCATGGGACGACTGGGTTCGCGAGGCCAATGCGCGGGCCGTCCCGGGCGCGTTGGACTTCATCGCGCAGGCCCACAGCAAGGGTGTCGCGATTCTGTTCATCACCAATCGGCATGCGGGCCAGGAATCTGCGACCAGGGAGAACCTTGAGAAACTCGGTGTCCCACTGCCCATAGATCTCGATACGGTACTGACGGAAGGTGAACCGCCTTTCAACTGGCCGTCGGACAAATCGAGCCGCAGGCAGTACCTCGCGCGCCGCTTTCGCATCCTGCTGCTGATCGGGGATGATCTGGGAGATTTTCTCTCCGGCGCACGAGACGCCCCGGAACAACGCGTCCGCCTGGCTCGCGAGCACCACGAACGCTGGGGCAGGTCCTGGTTCCTGCTTCCCAATCCCATGTACGGGTCGTGGGAACGCTCGCTGCTGCCCTCCGCCCTATCGGAAGAGGAGCGTCTGCGGGCCACACACCATCTTGTTCGGGATACGCACTGACGCAAGATGGCTTCGGCGAATCCGTAGCAGCCGATGTGGCACGTGTCGAGTCCTGGAACAGAGGATCCATCAGCTTCGAATTCATTCGCCGGCATTTACCAATTAGTCGCCATCCTCATCGACCATCCTGCATGTGTTGTCCAATCTGTCGCACCCTGCGACGACGTTTCTCTTCGCATTAAATACGTACCATTCGTTTACCTTTCCTCCAGGCTGCCGTCTTACTCTATGACAGGTTGATTGGAACGTGCCGCCGGATGAGAGAGCCGAAACGGCACCCTTCAAACACAACCATCCTCTGCATCAATCCCACACTCTCTCACAGAAGAAGGAGACATGATGAATCACACGATGTTGAAAGCGGGATTGATCGCCAACCTGGTTGTCGCTGTCGCCGCACCGGCAGTGATACCGTCGATCGCGCTTGCGCAACTCGATGTTCGGCAGGAAGACCGCCGCGCCGACCGACAGCAAGACCGGCAGAACGATCGCCGGGAAGACCGACAACAAGATCGACGGGCCGATCGACAGCAGGATCGCCAAATGGATCGACAGCAGGATCGTCGGGCAGATCATCAGCTGGACCGGCAACATGTCCGTCAAGAAGACCGCCGAGCCGATCGTGGAGCCCGCTTCCGCTAAGCATCTTCCCTCACTCCCACACGGCGTCAGGGCCTCCACCCTGACGCCGTCTTCTTATGCGTCGCACTCACAGCGAGCCTCCTCGTCCCGCGATTCCCCGGCGAGCTGCGAGGCTCGCCCTCCACACAAGAGCTCGAACGACCACAAATACAAAGGGCCACTCCTTTCGGAGCAGCCCTTCACCTCTTTCATTTCATGTGATGCGTGGTCAGTGATCCCGACCACCGTGTCCGCCCCCGCCTCGTTCAGGACGTCCGCCACGATCAGATCCACCGCCACGGTCTCCACCGCCGCTCCCCCGATCCTCTCTGACGCGCTCCCCATGATCGGCAGTTCCGCCGCGGTCACCACGATCTCCGCCGCCGGAATCGCCATGCTCATTCCGAAAGAGTCGTTCTCCCCGTTCGCCACGACGCACCCGCTCCTGCAGCGACTGCATCGTGGCCCGCCCTTCACGAACCTCTCCCCCGCGCCGTTTGACCTCACGGCTCAGGTCGAGCAACTCCGAAGGCTTGTACCCTTGCCGTATGCCTTCACCGACCAAGGCCGCGCCTTCTTTGGAGGAAATCTTGCCTTCTCTCATCACCGCCAGACTCTTGGCTCCTGCCGCCAACGACTCTTGCGTCACTTTCTGCTTCCCATCCTGCGACAGGCGCATAAGTTCTCGCACATCGTCGGCCGTAGCGCCACGAGAGAAGGCGTCCGCCAGGGTTTCGACAGCAGCCCGACGATTTCCTTCTGTCACCCCGCGCGTGCTGGCCTCTCTCAGCGCCTCCTGCGCCGACTCAAAATGGGTGACCATCTGCCGCAACACTGGATCGATCCGCTTCGGCTCCACCCCTTTTGCCAAGCCTTCTTTGACCTTATTTGCCAGCGGCTCAACGGGGAGTCCTCGTTCGCCGGCTTTGTTCACCTGTTCGAGCAACGGGCCGATCTCTTCTGCCGCGAACCCACGCACCGATCGCAGCCTTGCGATTTCATCACGGTCTTGGACGGAGATCGACTCCGCCCAGACCGGATCGATCGCGCTAAGGCACACCGCTGCCAGAATAAGGCCCGTGACCGGGGTTCGCATCAGACCATCCCTATGGGACCATCACCACACCGTTGGTGTTCCCGAAACCATCCGTCACAAAATCATCCGCCGCCGGAGGCATCACCCACGTCGTTTCATCGACCAGATACATGAATGTATGCTCTCCGCCCTCCAAGGGGACCACCGCCGTCCAGGATCCGTTCGATCCCACTCGGGTCATGAGATGCGCAGTGGGCGACCACCCGTTGAACGAACCCACAACCGCAACCGACTTCGCTGCCGACACCGACACCACGAACCGCACGCCACCCGGCACCGGCACGGGACCGTCCCGCATCGGCGTGGTTGCACAGCCCGCCAACCAGATCACAGCCGTCAGACTCATCATTGCTCGCATCACCATCAGCATCGGACAGAGAGTACCGAAGCGTCAGGAGTGGTGCAAGCCCATGAGACTGATTACTAGAGCGTCGTGCCGACGTCCAGTATCGCGTTCTGGGAGCCAAATCCGTCACCTGTATCTTCGGTGGCCAGCGGATCCGCCAACCATTGCTTCCCATCGATCACGAACATGTATTGATATCGCCCCGGCTTCAAACGGATCGTCGTCGTCCAGACTCCGCCGTCGGACCGTTGCATGCTCGTCCGGTCAGGACTCCAGCCGTTGAAATCTCCGGCGACCGAGACGGATTGTGCCCAGGGCTGCACCAACACCAGTCGCACATAGGTAGTCGGCGTGGACTCAAGCGACACCATCTGAGCCGACGAGCTGTTGAACGGCACCTCCACGGGACGCACAGGCACCAGCCGCAACAACCATGCCACCGCCACAATCGCCACACAGGCCGACGCCATGGCGCCGCCCAGATTCCATTGTAAGGTCCGAGGAGCAGTCATCCACCCCACAAGCCGATCGAGAAGGCTCTTTGATTCGGGATCCAGGGCTTCCAGCACACGCGCCGTAAACTGCGTGGACGGGCCGATCCGCGGGAGACGCCCAGCCTCTGCAATCACCATCTCAAGATTCAACCACTCACGACGCAATCTTGGATCGGCATCCACCTGTTCGAGAAACTGCACGCGCTCATCGGGCGTCAGATCCTGATCGAGAAACCGCTGGACCAACACGTCCTGCTCGTTCATGCTCACCTCGATCTCGGCAACTGCCTGTCATTCCACTCCGACAACTCACGGCTCAACTGGACTCGCCCCTTATAGACCCGCATTTTCAACGTATCGACATTCACGCCGAGCAGTTCCTGCATGTCTTCGTAACTCAGCCCTTCGACATGCTTCAGCACAAAGGCCTCTCGATACAACGGGGGAAGACGCTGAAGGGCGCCCTCAAGCTGTTGCGCCACCTGCTGCTGAGACAGCAGCCGTTCCGGCGTATGCGTCTCGACCACCTGCGCCACAACAGCCTCGTGATCGTCCAGGTCCACGGGCTCAGAGTGTTTGGCCCGCAGCCAATCCTTACACTTGTTGGCGGCAATTCGATAGAGCCAGGTCGAAAACTTCGAATCGGCGCGAAACATGGGTAGGGCTTTGAACGCCGCCAAGAATGCATCTTGGGCCAGATCCTCCGCATCGGCGCGATTCCCCACCATCCGATAGGCAAGGTTGACGATCACCCCGGCATATCGACCGACCAGTTGGCCGAAGGCCTCAGGATCCTGTTGCTGACTTCGAGCGATGAGTCTCGCCTCATCGTCTCCCGCCCGTGGCTCAACCGGCATGTCCACCGTTTCGTGTCAACACGGCCGCCAGCCGGGAGTCGTGCTCCCCACCCGGACGGTCCGCCTGGCACATTCGCACACAGACACCGGCGCCGCTCAAAAGCGGTAACTGGCGCCCACGGACACTGCATAATCCGGCGCTCCATTGGAGACACCGACGGTCAGGCCGCTGCTCAATCGCCAAGCGGAGGAGACCGTATAGTTCATGGCAACAAAGACGTCGCGCGCATTCACAAATCCCGGCACAATCGCGCGATACTCTTCGAAATACACGCTGACCAGGAGATTCCTGGTCATGAAATACCCGGCGCCCACATCGTACCAATGCTGATTTTGAAAGGGGAGGCTTTCCGGATCGCCGATGATGTTGTATCCGGCATCCAGAAAGCCAATCCAGCTCTCGCCGAACATTTTGGACAATTCAACACCGAATCCATAGTCCAATGCGCCGGTTCCAAGACCGAGTTGTTCGTTGGCGGTCGGAAATTTGACCCGAGCCGTCAAGGCCATCAGAGGCATCGCATCCCTTTCCTCCACAATATAATAGCGTCCTTTGATGATCACGTCGCCGAGCCCGGACGTCGTCACTTTTTGGCCGGGCCCACGCGTCGTCAAACCGCAGACCCGGTCCTTCCCTGATCCCGATTGCCCTTTACCACTGCACCCGCCGGCGTCATCGGAGCCGCTTCCGCTCGACCCGCTCTTTGAATCATCGTCCACCCGAGTGGCAGACCCACCCACGATCGTCGTCCGCCCGTCAGTGGTCGACGTCACAAACGGCACGATCACGGTAATGTCGCCATCCTTGAAGAGCCGTCGCAGAGAGAGAGGCGCATAGAGAAAGCTGCTGGTCGTGCTGGTGCCGAAATTGCCTGTGGAATAACTCGGTGTGAATCCGATTTGCCAATTCCGATCACGCGACTGCGGGTTTTGATCCGTTGATTCCACTGCCAAACTGATTGTTGCAGCTCCGAACACGCACAAGACGCCCCACACAACCCCACGACCCCACACACCCATCCCTGTGCCTCCACGTTCTGCCCGGGCTCCCCCAAGCAACAGTTGAACTACGTATTCTTAGCCACAACAGAATCGCCACAACCTACCCGACCTTCCTCATTCCTTCAACCGTTCGTCAGGTATCGTGATGAGGAGCGCGATGCGGGCGGCATGTCAAGGCGTTGAACATGCGAGATGGCGACAGTTAGTTCCGCCCGGATCGATCAGGTCGTTCGGGGCGCTCCGGCCGCTGCGGACGGTCCGGCCGCTCGATTCGCTCTATACGACCCCCCCGGTCCAGTTGAACGGCGCCGGCATGGTCTCGACCGCGTTGGCCATGATCATCCGCCACATGGTTCGCCCGATCGAGCCCTCGAAGCTCGCCGCCGCTGTTGGCCCGACGATCCTCTCGGCGATCCACCCGCCTGTCTTCCCGACGATTCTCGCGCCGGTCCAACTGTTGATCCTCCCGCCTCACATCTCCGCTTTGAGTCACCCGGACATCATCGTCTCCGGTCCAACCATGACCGCCATCGCTGCCAGGTCCGCGGTTGAACGAGCCGGGCCCGCTGTTTGAAAAACCAGACCCACGGAAACTGCGGCTGCGCCGATCGTCATTCACATCTTCGTTGCGCACCGAACGGTCTTGAACATGCAGGTCCTCAGTTCCCTGCGTATACCGATCGGCTGCGATCCGTGCGCGTAGAGTCGTGTCGACCATCTCGCTGTTGGTTCGAGAGTGTCCCTCCCCCAGCATCGACGCCTGAGCCATTCCTCCCACAGCCGTCCCAACCAATATCACCACTCGAACGATGAATGTCATGCTGCTCATACGTTTCCTCCTGGACACTGATGTTGCCGCCCGGCATACCTCGCGGAAAAGACCGCTTACAGCTTATGCCCGCCTGCAGAGGCCTCGTGCATCGCCCCAGTGGGATGGGCCCCCTCGGGCAGGACGTCCGCCGTCCACGAAATATGCGACGGACACCATTGCCAGATACCCAAGGTTACAATTCGAGTGAGACCGGCCGGAATACATGCGGCTCGGCTGACCGACACCTCCCGATTCACCACTCGAGTACTGTCACCACACCGGCCGAGATAGGGCTCGCTACTGACCTTGTTGAGATCAAAATGCGGCACAAAAAACGCCACCACGGGAACAGGCAGCACCGCAACCGATGAGTTGTCCGCCCATTCGCTACCTGAGCAGTGTCGTTCAGTCGCCACGGGGCGCTTCATCTCGTCATGAATCAAGGTCGTCGTACAGCCTGACAGCCCCAGGACCAATAACAGAGACATGGTGTTTGATTGCGGCATCGGCATCCTCCTCCTATGATCGTCTCTGGGTTAGACGCAACGGGGGCAAAAACGTAAACGGGGGGGGAATTCGCTCAAGTACGGGAGATTCGGACTGTCATGCGATCAGAGTGGACGACCACTGGCCTCTTGAATCTCGACACGCCACTAGGCCTTGCGAAACGCCACACAGCCAAGGCAGAAGGAGACATCACGGCGGGCTATCACGCCATCATCGTCGAGCACACCGGAGCGGAAGCCGTCCCTAACCAGGCGGAGCAGCTATTCGAACAGGCTGATCTGACCCTCGGCTTGTGACAGGCCTTCCCGCCGGCCCCATTCTGATCCATCACCACGGCATGTTTCCTCACGGTCCCGGTTTCCCCCTTGCCTCAAGCTTCCGGTTGTGGGATAAGCGCACGCAGTTTGCGACGGCCACGAGTCGAACCGCCGTCGCTCGGCACTCGAGAAGCGTATCTCCCCTTAGCTTTGCTCACCTCACGCTTCACGAGACACGAGCCACAGGATCATTTGAATCGATGACGCTCGGCATCACGAGCGGAACGGGAGCACAGCATGGCGCAGAAAAAATCCGGCACAGTGAGCTGGGCGACATCGGAGGGCTGGGACGTTCGTGCAACAGGCGTCGTCCGGGGAGGTCGGCGGGCGGCCGCGGAGGCACGCGATCCGTTCCTGGAGAGTCTCACCGCAACCAATCGCTGGGAGATCGAACAGACCCTCACCGCCACGCCCAAGGCCAGACGCGGCGAAGGGGTCCAGCCGCCCCTCACCTTGGATGTCGAAGGTAGCCCCGACGACATCTATGTGGTGATGACGCGTTATGCCTCCGGCGCCGTCCGGTTTCACATGCCCAGTGAGCCGGCTCGCAGAAGAACCAGGAGGGGGTCACGCACCCTGTACCGGTTTTCGATTCCCGTTCCGGCTTCGCCGGTGCCGGAAGCCGGGGGGCGGCGCGGATTCATCAGCAGTGCCATCAAGACCGTCGTCCTCAAAGTGGCCGGCAAGATTGCCGACTATGCGCTCGCCAAACTGGCCCTGCTCTGGGAAACCGCGACCTGGAAATTGAAAGGCCGCCGGGAAGGCTGGCTGACGGTCACCCCGGAGGAACTCGGCCGAAAGGCCACGCTGGCTGCCGCCGATCTTCGGACCCTGAGCACCACCGGACGCAATCTCCTGTTTATTCACGGAACCTTTTCCAACACGACCGCCGCCTTCACCGGGTTGGCCAAGACTCCGGGCAGCAACGGCAAGACGTTGTTTGAGGAACTCACGGATGTCTATGGACACCGCATGTATGGTTTCGATCACTTCACCCTCAGCCGCACGCCGGAAGAGAACGTACGCATGCTCCTTGAAGCGCTGCCCGATCGCCCCACCACCTTCGACGTGGTCACCCATTCACGGGGCGGATTGGTCCTGCGGCATCTGGTCGAACGCCGGGATCGATTCGGTGCGCTGGCCGATCGATTTGCGATCGGCCGCGCCGTGCTGGTGGCGAGCCCGAACGGCGGAACGCCCCTCGCCTCGCCGGATCATGTCACCCAATACACGAACTGGCTGTCCAATGTGATGGAACTGTTCCCCGAGAACCCGTTTACCACCGGGGTGGAATTCGTGAGCGAAGCCTTGTCCTGGGTCGCCCGCCGCCTGGTCGGCAGCCTCCCAGGCCTCGCCTCGATGGATAACAACGGCGAAATCATTCAGGCGTTGCAGGCCACACCAGGCCCTCCCGGCGAAGCCTATTCCGCCCTTGTCGCGAACTTCGAACCAAACGCCGCCTTGTTGCAACGGATCGTCGATGCGGGGGCGGACCTCTTTTTCCAGACCGCGAACGACCTCGTCGTGCCGACCGAAGGCGGCTGGCGAGTGGATCCGAGAATCGGAACCGCCGCCATTCCAGGCACCCGTGTCGGCTGTTTCGGCCTGGGCGGCAATCTGCCCCAACACGAGCCGGTCAACCATGTGAACTTCTTCGACGACCCCGGCACAGTGGATTTTCTCGTTCGCGCGTTACGCGGACAGGCACAACCCATCACGCCGATCGATATCGCTCACGACCTGCCATCGGGCAGGCGTCGCGGTGTCGCCCGCATGGAATCTCCCTCGGCCACCATGGCCGCGAGAACGCGCGAGGAACCGCCTGCCTTGGGACCATCGCTTCCCCCTCAACGCGCGAGCGCATCGACAGCCCCGCTTCCACCTGCGCCGGAACCGGACGAGGTCTTTCACATTTCGCTTATTGCGCCGAAGCAGGGAGCGGACGTCGCGCAACTTATCGCCACCTTTCGCAACGCCCGCGTCATGGAACAGCTGCACACGGGAGGCGAACGCAAGGCGGCGCGATCGACAGGCCGTGGCGCCACAGATCTCGCGTCGACGCAGTGGGACCGGATTAAGGCAGGCCAGGCGCATATTCAGGGCTACATCGACGGAGACCCTGCCTACCCGCAGCTCCCGAATGAAGCCGAACTGCAGCGCATGGGCAGCGCATTGTTCGGCGCACTGTTTCCGGGACAAGTTCGCCGGCTGTATGACGCGGCCCGCTCCGAACAGGTCAGTCGGCGGCTCAATCTGATCTTTACCTCGGATATCGGTTGGATCGCCGACCAGTCGTGGGAATTCATCTACGATCCGGATCGCAGGACCTTTCTGGCGCTGGAGGAAGTCAACTTTACGCGCAATGTCTTGACGGCGATTCCGGCCGAACGCATTCCGGCTCGCCCCACCCTGCGTATCCTCGTCGTGGTCGCGCAGCCGCTCGGACTCGGTACCCTATCGGTGGAGGAGGAAGCCGACGTGATTCGCAGTGGATTCCGCCGGCTGCTGGACGCAGGACTGGCCGAGGTCGAGTTGTTGCTCGACGCCACGCCCGAGCTGCTGCATCGCACCCTGGAATCCGCCACGGCCCCGATCGACGTACTGCACTTCATCGGGCACGGGGAATACGACGAAGAGAGCGACTGCGGCTCTCTCATCTTTGAAAATCAGGACGGCGGTGAACAACGCTTAGACTCGTCTACCCTGCGCCAGATCGTCTGCCGTCGAGGCATTCGGCTGGTCTGCTTGAACGCCTGCGAAACCGGCCGCGGCGGGCGCCAGGATTTCAGTCGCGGCGTAGCGCAGGCACTCATTGCGGGCGGCGTGCCGGCAGTGGTTGCCAACCAATATCCGGTGTTGGACGTCTCTGCCACAGCCTTCTCCCGCCACTTCTACTGGGCGTTGGCAATGGGGCAGAGCATCGGCGATGCCGCCCGCGAAGCACGGGTGTCGGTGAACTACTCGATCTCGGGTGAAGCCATCGACTGGGCGGTGCCGGTCGTCTTTGCGCGCAATCCCGCCCAGCATCTCTGCCTCCCGAGAACGGCAGCCGACTACGAGCGCACCAGAAGCGCCGCCGTGCGTAGCCGAAGACGCGCGGTGGGAGACCGCGTACGGATCGGCATGTGGAATGCGCACCGCATGATTCCCCACCTGCCGGAGATCTGCGAACGCCTCACTCACGTCCAAATGCGCTACGCGTTCGAGACCGTCTCATTTCCCGCACCGATCGGGACCTGGCGGCGGGAGCAGGAGGAGGATCAGGCCTTTGTCGTCGCGGAAACGCTCTATGACCGGTTGAAGACCAAACCGCAGGAGCTGGCCGTCGATCAGCTCATCTGCATGATCAATTTTCCGATGAAGGATGCGCGGACCAGCTATCTGTATTATTGGCGGCGAGATCCGCTGATCGTGACCTCCACCTTCGAGTTACTGGAGCAACTGAATGAGCGGGAATTCACGGTCGAGCGGATGATGGCGCATCTGGCCGCGGCGGTGGTGGCAGGAATTCCGCCGCATCCACGCAAGGTAGGGCCTGCCGATTGCCCACTCTTCTACAATGAGAAACGGGACATCCGGTCGATCGCCGGTCGGCTCACGTTTTGTGCGCGTTGCAGGAAGCAGTGTACAGACAAGGAAGCACTGGCGCGGCTTCACGTTGCCGAACAGATCCTCGCAGCCTACCCGTAGCTGTCCCGATGATCATTGAGCTGGGTAGTGTTGATCCGTGCTACGCAGATGTTCCCGCGTGTACGATGCAGAGGATTTCCCCCCATGGAGGGTGTATGTCTGGAGCGCCACACGTCTGTCGAATAGCGTATGCCGGTCCCGGGAGTCACACCACGTCTCGATTCGAGTCGTCCGTCACCAGACCTTTCACGAAGAGGAAGGAGGAATCTCTGATGAACGCCGGATACGCCATGCTGAGCACCGTGAAGCGTGTGGTGTTGTGTGCCGCGCTTCTTCTTCCCATCTGTTCTGCTTGGGCTGGAACGGCCGCTGTTCGACCGGGAAGCGGATATGCCATTGCATCGAACCCGTTGGATGACAAGGACCCCCAATACACGTGGAACGATTTCCGCGTCTATGTCATCGCCGGCTGCGTGCCGAAGAATCTACCGTATCCAGGACTCGTCGGCTCCATATGGACGGCCTGCAACGACTTGGATTATGCGAAGGATAAGGTGGTCGAAAGCCGATTCGTGTCCTGCCTCGACATGTTTACGGATGGCGTGCTCCATGGGCTCATCATCGAGGAAGTGAACAACCGCACGTGGGAATCCTTCCGCTTCTCCTGCCGGGAATTGCAACCCGACGGCACCCTGGGCACTCGTTCGGAAAAGAGCCCGTTCCTCTTCAACTACGAAAAGGAAGGCACACGCTTCGAAACCACGGTCCCGATGAATCGGCTTACCATGGGGCTGCATGAAGTCTACAACAAGCTGCAATTACGAGAGAGCCTGCTCCAAGTCGGCCTTGAACATGCGACCGCGGCCGATATCCATGAGAACGGCTTGAAAGGAAAAGATCCGTCATCCATCCAGGTCAGCCCAAGAGTGCCGGACGCGTTTGGATTAGGTGGTCTGATAGGAAGTAAGGATTGGCAGTGCCCACCGGGAATGGTCGTGACCGGCGCCGCGATCGGTCACGTTCCGGATAAGAAGGAGAAGCATACGCGGCCGGTCTACCTGCTCTTGGAGTGCCGGAAGCTCTTTTATGGAGGCTGAGCGAGAGGGGAGGCGATGCTGCAATTCCTTCGCGGGTTACGACGACGATAGTGTCAGGACTGCGATCCAGCCTGGCGCCAGCCTCGTTTCCAAACAATCCCCGTCACCATTTCCTTTCTTGATTTTTCAACGACAGCAGGGACGTTTAGAGATAGGCTGTGTCCGTGACGATGACGATCACCACAGTCATGGTTGCCGGCATTGCGTTTCTCCTGACGGCTTGTCCGCACCCGCAAGTCACCCCCCCTCCCTCCTTTCCGCCTTCGTGGGAAACGCTCATTCGCAAAGGCGACATCGAACAGGAGTATGTGCGATACCCTGAAGCCGAATACTACTATTCACAGGCCGTCACACGCGCCCAGGAGTTTGGAGCCGACCACCCTCGCTTGGCGAGGTCGCTACGGAGCTTATCTTCCGTACTCTCCAGGCGTGGGAAGTATGGCCCCGCCTGGGAATATGGGGCGCAAGCCCTAGGCATGTACCGACGTCTCTTCGGCGTGGAAAGTGGTGAAGTCGGAGTGACGGAACATGTGCTAGGGAGCATTGCTGCGGATCAGGGCAGAATCCAAGAAGCTGAACAGCATTATATGCAATCACTGAGGATCATTGCCGCTGCTTACGGACGGGGAGACTCTCGGTTAGGCCACCCGATGATGGACCTGAGCAGCCTCTATTTTAGGTTTAATCGCGCCGTCGAGGCAGAGCGTCTGGTGCGGCAGGTCATCACACTCTGGGAACAGTCTGCGAGCCGTGATCAGAGCGATTTATCGTGGGCGCTGCGTCAGCTTGGCCACCTCCTGCTCAGACAACAACGCTTGGACGAAGCTGAGCCGCTCTTGAAACGGTCTTATGAAATGGTGCACGAGACTCTTGGAGACAATCATCCTCAAACGGCTGCCAGTCTTTCTAGTTGGGCCATGCTTCATATCGCCCGCGGCCATCCGGAAGTAGCAGAGCCGCTTTACAGTCAAGTAGTCCATATGATGGAACGAAGTGCCGGCACCTTCAATTTACATTTGGCGGCCTCGCTTCAGAATCACGGTGACACCCTATCGGCATTAGAACGCTATGGGCAAGCAGAACAACAGCTGCATAGGGCGCTCGAGATGTATGAAAGACTAAGCGGTCCCAGTTCCGCGAATCTTGCGGACACGCTGATGTCTTTGGCGGTTGCCGTGGGGAAACAGGGGCGTGCAGCCGATGCCGAAGCGCTCTTCAAGCGTGGGCTTACACTTACGGAAACCACGTATGGAGCCGAGCATCTCATCTTTGCCAGAGCCCTGGCCGTCTATGCAGGGTTTCTTCGGGATCACAATCGTACGACGGAGGCCGATGTGTTTACTGAGAAGGCTGAGTCCATTCGTGCCAAGAGTGCACCGGGCCGTCCCACGTCGTAATGCCAGATTTCCAGTCAAGCCTCAGAGGTTCCCACGGTTCGCCCCATGCAGGAGGAGAGGTTGTATGTCACACGGGCTTTTGAGCCTTGGATTGACGTTGTGTTTACTGGAAATGCCGGGATGCTTCTCCCATGTCTCCTTTCAAGACGGACCGGTACCGACCGCAGATCAAACGGTGCTCTACATCTATCGGCCGGATTCTCCGCCGGCGCTTCGTAAGGCCTCCGTGTTCATCAATGACCAACAGGTGAGCGACCTCGCCTCGAACGAATTTACCTGGTTCACCGTTCCACCGGGCTCATACATCCTGCACGTGAAATGGTCGCCTGAACTGTTTATCTCCACGGAGAATATCAACCTGCATATTCGCGAGAAGGAGACCTTCTTCGTAAAAATCGAACCGGCAACGGTCTTGTCCTTAGGCGGGAGTGTGATCCGGGTTCGACTCTCTGGCGGCAATCATCCCGATCAAATCACACGAGTGTGGCCGTTGAATTATGTGGAGCCGAACACTATGATGTTGAAACCGGTTGAATAGTTCGACCTCCGCGTAAATATGAAGGCTCTTGTGAAGAGGAGCATGCTATCATCGGTAGGTTGTGTCAACGCTACTGAGCGCCAAACTCCCGCACGGCCTTGAGCAGATTCTCCGGCGTGCCGATGTCCAGGTAGCGCTCCCCGGGAAACGTGACGCTCTGCAGCATGAGCCCCGTCTTGAGCGCGGCTTGTAGCACAACCCCCACAGCCAGGTCCCCGCTCGGATCGTTGGCGCGGTTGGCCAACCGGCTCATATTCCGCTTTGTCTCATCGGCACGGAGAAATTCGTGTAGGAAGGCCGAGAAACGCGGAGTCCAGACGGCGCAGCACCAGCCATCGGTGAGGGTCGTGGAGGCCGGTTTCATCACGATGTCACGGACGCGGCCCCCCTCGTCACAGTCCACCATGTCCCAGACCCGTGAATCCTCGATCCGGTGCAATCCGAGTACGACATCTGCTCCCGTCTCTTCCTGTCGGCGAATCATTCTGGCATAGGCATCCTCAGGCCCGAACAGAATATCCGGAAAGCCGAACGCTACGCGGTTCTGCGCCAAGAACGGATAGGCACGGTCGATTGTGTCAGGCGGCCCCAGGGATCCGGCGATCACGAGATAGGCCAGCGAGAGGCCGACCAGGTCGCCCTCTCGAAAATAGCGGGGGATGTCCCACTTCCCGTCTCTGATCACGAGGAAGGCTTTCGTGATGCCGGCAACCCGGAATTTCTCCAGTAAGTATTGTGCCGCCACTTTCGGACGCGGGAGCCCGCTCTTTTCATCCGGTGCAAATCCAACCGGGTAGACCTCCTTACTACAGGGAAACGGTTGCAGCCGTGTGGCTTGTCCGGCTGCCGGAATCAGCCCGACGACTTCCGGAAATCCTTGCACAGATGACTCGGGGGCCACCGTCGAAGACCTCATTGCACCACATCCCTCCCGCCGCCCGGCTGATGGCCGGCAATCTCCTGATAATAGGTTTCCACCAATGCCGCCCGGGCCGGTTCGATGACCACGAGTTGGCGTTGATCGAACGTATTCGCGCAATACAGATACACGAATGCTCCTGCCCACCCCCACTCCACGTGGAGCTGCCGTCCATCCGCTTCTTTCTTTGTGACCTGGTTCACCACCTGTTTCGCGGGAAGATCCAGCCAGGCCTGCTGCGCGGACGGACCATGATTCTCATACAGCGGCTGGTCGGGATCCACTGGCACGGAGCGCAACTGCCCCACACGCAATGGCGGGAGGCCATCGGGCTCAGGAGACTCATCCCAGGGCAGGACCTGAGATGGGAAAGCACATCCGGTGACAAACAGAGGGCCGTCTTCCGTCGTTTCTTCGATCGAGCGATACCGGATCGGTTCAGGCGGCGCAAGCAACCCGAGGCCACGAGCCGCCAGCGCCCGTTGCAACGGGATCCGCCGGGCGAGTTGTCTGGCTTTTTCAAACACCAGCAATCGACCCTGTGAGCCCAGCGCGCCACACAGCCGATCCAATCGTGGCCCTACTCCGGTCCGCTGTTCAAACGCCTGTTGTGCCTGCGCATCCGCGGCTCGCGCAAACGATTGCCAGTCGGAACTGGGAAGCCCGGGATCCTGCTCAGCTTGGAGGAGCACATGTGTTGCGACGATCACGTCAAACCGTCCGACAGGATGGTGCCGATCCAGATCAACGCAATCGAAGCGAACATTGGTCAAGCCCAGATCCTGGGCCCGGTGCCGCGCGAGCGCGATGGACGCCGGGGATCGGTCGAGACCGACCACCGTTGCACCGGGACAGTGTGTCGCATAGAAGGTCGTGAGAAGGCCGATGCCACACCCGATGTCGAGGATCGTATCGGCACCCTCAAGCCGGCCCGCAATCCGCGAACCGACCTCCAGGTAATATTCATACCGTTGACTGTAGAGGGCCGGGACGGACTGGGGCCTGGCCGTCAGGTCGTAAAATGCGATATCCGCGGCAGATCCGTGGGGGGCTGCGCGTTTCGCTTCGATGGACCGGTGCAGCGTGTCGAGTTCTTGCGGCGTGAAGACTTCGCGTTGCCAGGCGAAATAGGCGGCATCGGATTCGATGTGCCGAAGTCCCCACCAGGCCATGTGCTCGTGAAGCGACGCCCGGACCGCGTCATTCGAGTCGCCAGGCACGGAGTCCTCTTCCCGATAGACGCGTCACGATTCGCGGGTTAGGGCCGTTTCAGCATGATGGCATCTTCGTACGCCAGGGGCACCGGATGCGGATGCCGGAGTTGCCCGCTGCCGAATACCACATATTTCTCGCAGGTGAGTTGGTTGAGACCGACCGGTCCGCGCGCATGATGACGGGCGGCACTGAGTCCGATATCCGCGCCGAACCCCAAGCTGTCGCCGGCATTCAGCCGCGAGGACGCATTGACCAGGACGGAACCCGCATCGACTTCCCGGGTGAAGCGCATCGCGGACTCATACGATTTGGTAACGATCACGCAGGTATGACTGGGACCATGTTGTGCGATATGCGCGAGAGCATCGTCGAACGCGGGCACCATCTTGATGGCCATGGTCGGTCCCTGGAACTGTTTGCGCCAGTCGGGCTCCTGTGCCGGCTTGACGGCCTTATGTCCGGTCATTAACATCTGCCCCATGAGAGACACCGTTTTCGGACAGCCGTAGATATCGATCTTGAACTCGTCCAACAACCGGAGAATCAAGGCCGATAACAGCGGACGCGCGATCCCCTGATGGACCAGCAGCGTATCCAGCGAATTGGGCGCCGAAGGATTCTGCACCTTGGAATTGACGACGATATTTTGCGCCAAAGGGATTTCGACATCGTCGTCGATGTAGACATGGGTGATCCCGCCGTCGTGACAGAGAATCGGCACCCTCGCCTGCTCCTGCACGACCTTGCGCAACCCGGCGCCGCCGCGCGGAATAATCGCATCCAGCGCCTTGCCGGACTTGATCAACTCGAGCGCCGCTTCCTTCTCCGGTCGATCGATGATGGTGCAGGCCCCACGGGGAATGCCCGCCTCCGCCATGGCGGAGGTCAGCCCGGCGGCAATCACCTGCTGCGTGTGCGTCCAATCCGGCGACCCGCGGAACACACAAACATTCCCCGACTTCAAGCAGAGGGCTACCGCCTCGATCGTTTCCAGCGGAGACAGCTCGGACACGATGCCGATGAGCCCGATCGGCACGCGCACCCGACCAACCTGTAATCCATTCGGTTCGTCGTGACGCCCCAAGACCTCGCCGAGCGGGTCCGGCAAGTCGGCGATGTGATGCAAGCGATCCACCAACGCCTTCACGTCGTCTGCCGTCATGCGAATTCTCGCCACGGCGTCCCGCACCCGTTCCCGGTTCTCGTATCCCGTCATGGACTTGCCGACCGCGTCCACATCCGTCTCATTCGCGGCAAGGATCGCGTCTTCCTTCTCCGCAATCGCCGCGGCCATGCCGCGTAAGGCTTTTTCGCGCACCGGCCCTGTCAGCAACGAGGTCGGACGAACCGCCTCACGAGCCGTCTTCAATACTTTATCAAGGTATAGTTTAACTGGAACTTCAACCATGGTGACCCCAACGTGGTGAGACAGGTACGGTGGCAACCCGAAGTGTAGCCCTAAAGTCAGGACATCGGCATATCATCGGCATCGCGGCAGCCTGTTATGTTGCGCGCCGGACTATACCATGCGATTTTTTTGCGAGTCAAAGCGTACAAGAGGAGCGCTCTGGTGCTGCGCACCATTATAAGGAACGCTCGATCGGATGTTCGTCACGGCTCGAACCTGAAACTTCAGGGCCCGGCAACCAGCCGTTTTTTGAACGATGTTCCGGACATTGAGCATTCCACTGCTTCGAACAGGGAGTGTAGAATGCGCCCATGCTGGAACTCATCGGTCTAGGCATTCTCGCGGGTGTGGTCCCCGTCTATCTCGGCATCGGGGTCGCCATGTGGCTTCGACGGTCATTGCCGCGCGCCTGGGAAACGAGGCTCATCGGTTTGGCCACCGGAGTCCTCGTCTATTTATTTTTCGACCTGATGCACGAATCGATCGAATTAACCGGTGCCCGGGATCCCTGGTCATGGGTGTTGTTCCTAGGCAGCCTGCTTCTGAGCTTTGTTGGTTTGGCCTTGCTGGAGGAACAGCAACTGAAACATGGGCGTGGCGACCGCGCCACCGCGCTTCCGTATGTCGTCGCCGCCGGCATGGGACTGCACAATCTCGGGGAGGGCCTGGCCATTGGTGCAAGTTATTCCAGCGGAGCCTGGGTACTCAGCTGGTTGCTCATCATCGGCTTTGCGCTCCATAACGGCACTGAGGGGTTCGGCATCATCGGGGCCGCCGGTAAGGCCACCCTCTCCTTTCGGGATGCACTCCTGCTTGGAGTGGTCGGTGGCGTACCGACCTGTCTTGGGACCCTGCTCAGCAGCCTCACCCTCTCCCCCTCTTTTTCCCTCGTATGGTACGCCTTAGCCGCGGGCTCACTGCTCTACGTGGTCTTCACCCTCGTGGCGCTGGCCGGCAGTGGCTCTCGCAAGGTTCCTCTCGCCTGGGGCGCTTGGGTCGGCATCATGCTGATGTTCACCACAGCCATGTTGCTGACGCTTGTCACCGGTCATCGCTCCTGACTCCTGTCACGTCCTTCCGCGCTTCCTCATCAGGTGCAGAAGAGGTCCGCCGAGGGCGTTCTCGCAAGACACTGCCTTCTTCTCGCCCCGGGCCTCCTTGCGACCTTGCAGGACGACCTGTTGCGCATCCGGCAGGTTGTGTTGATACCTGTCGACAGGTGACACGCCGCGCGGACGACGGCGCACCAAAAACTGTTTCCCGACCCTGCCCGCTCACCGCAAGCACCAACCCATGACTCAGAATTATTTCTGAGAATAAAGAGATCCTCGGGCAGGGGCCCTTGACAACGCGCACACAATGGTGATATTGAGAACCATACTCAATTAAGACGTCTCTGCACCATATCAGCAGAGGCCCGAGGAATTCGATTCCCAGAGCCCACGGTCATCCGATCGCGGGCTTTTTTATTTTTTAGGGAGAACCATATGTTTCAGCAATCGCAGACACGACTCGTTGACGATACCCTGACCGTGGCGGATCGGCTCCATACCTTTCTTTCCGGTCGTCTCCGCGAACGTATCACCCTGAAGGAGCTCTCTCGCTTCTTGGGGTATTCTGAAAAGTATGCGTCGGACGTGTTCCAGCGCTATATGGGTCGCCCGTTTTCACATCACCTCAAACAACTACGACTGGACAAGGCGACCTCCATGCTTCTGGAGGACGGCCATACGATTGCCGGCATTGCCGAATCCGTCGGCTTCAGCGATGCCTTCGCGTTCAGCCATTTTTTCAAACGCGCGATCGGCTGTTCGCCGACTGAGTTTCGCAGGCAGCACCTGCGCCAGGCGGATGCCGCATGAGGAGTCCTAGTCCCCTCGCATCGGCGGGTGCCTGGACCTTTTCCCTGGCGCTGCACGGGATCAGCCTCGGCGCCGCACTGGTGCTCGCTGCGGAGTTTTCCGTCATCCCACGGGAACACCCGTTTCGATGGGAGGTCTCGCTCGTCAGCGCACCGGCAGACCAACCTCTCACCTCCGACGTCCCCAGTCAGTCGACGGCCTCTGCGACGCCTTCCGCCTCCGCGCCCCCTGACACATCTGCTCAACCCGTCATGGCCGCCACACAGCGCGCACGCACGGTGGTGGCCCCCATCGCAAGGAAGGCCGTCACCTCCGACCAAGGCACGATTGCAAGCCGTCTCGACGAACCACCCGCCTCACAACCGACTCCGATCCACGCGGCCACGCCCGACACGATCCCTACAAACCACGAACAGCCCGTGCCGAACCCAGGCACTGAGATGCTGGCGAATTCCTTGCCTTCGGATTGGCCGGTCCCAACGGCAGCGATCGCCGACCTGCCGCCTCCCCCCATCGAAGCCGCCGTACCCTCGAACCTGGCGATGGAACCCGCCGTACCCGAAACCCTGCGCCTGGTCAATCGCCCTGCGCCCCAGGCCCGCGCGGCCATCGTGTCGCGCGCCTTCCTGCCTGATTACGGATGGCTGGCCCAGATGTTATTTGCAGAAGTCGAGCAGGCCAAACGCTATCCGGCGCTTGCCAAACGGCAGCACTGGCAAGGCAGCGTGCTGTTGCAGGCGCGGGTGCATGACGACGGCCGACTGAGCGACATTGCCGTCGTCGAACCGTCCGGCCACGAGATTTTGGATCTCGATGCCATCGCCCTGTTGGAACGCACCTCTCCGGTCTCGTTGAAATATCCGCTCGGTCAACCGTATGTCGTCGTCCACATCCCCATCGGCTATCGCCTGGAATAGGATAGTACCCATGCACCACGAACAGACCATCCCGTGCCTGTCGGCCTTCGAACAGCACCATCATGACTTGCTGAGGTTCTTTACTCACAAGCTCGGATGTCGGGAACTGGCCGCCGATTGCACGCAAGAAACCTATATGCATCTCGTCCGCATGCGCCCGACCATCGACGTGCAGAACCCGCGGGCCTTCCTCTTCCGAGTAGCCGCGAATCTCGCCGTCGACAATCTCCGCAAAATCCGTATTCGCCGGGAAGCGCTCAGCGCCGATCCGCCGCCCGAAAATACCGCCAGCCTTGCGCCTTCGGCAGAGGATGCCTTGGACGCCAAACAGCGACTCGTTCGATTGGAAAGCGCCATCGGAGAGCTTCCTCCAAAGTGCCGGAGTGCCCTGTTGATGAATCGTTTGGATGGAAAAACCCACCGGGAGATCGCGGAGGAACTGGGGGTATCGGAAAGTATGGTTGCGAAATATGTCATCCAGGCGCTGAAGCATTGTCGCTCGCGTCTGGATGCGGACGAGGTGTACACGCGTCCGTGACTGTTGAAAGCTCGCGACCATCCGTCTTATACAGTAGACGCGCGCCCCCATCGTGGGTACACAGCGGCCCGGCAAGCGCGCGACGGATGGATAGATGTCCGACGCGAGTTCCCCACAATCCGCTTCATCGCTTGAAGACGAGGCCCTGGAATGGGTCGTCCGCCTTCACACCGGCCCTCCGTCCGAGCGCGATCGCCGGGCCTGTGAGGCCTGGCAATGCCTGAGCCCTGCTCATCGACTGGCGTTCCACACGGCCGAGGCCTTATGGAAAGAGATCGGTCATGTAGGCGCGGGACAGTGTGCACCGACCCACGCCACCCGGCCTGCCCGCCGTCACCATCATCGATGGTGGCCGCGACTCCGACAATGGAGCCTTGTCGCCTGCTTCCTTCTCACGGCAGGATGGTTCCTCTGGGCCCCCCTGCTCGATCAATACCGCCTCCAGACCGCCCATTACCGAACGGGGATCGGACAGCAAGAACAGATCGTGCTTCAAGACGGCACCCGCGCCATATTGAATACCGACACCGCACTCAACGTGGTCTACTCCCCTGAACGGCGGGAGATTCGCCTCCTCGCAGGAGAAGCGGCCTTTACCGTAACAGCCGACAGGGAACGCCCCTTCATCGTTCACAGCGGCGACGTCACCACGCGAGCCTTGGGCACCCAGTTTGTGGTCCGCCGGCATCCTGATTCCGTCACCGTGACCGTCTCGGAACACGCCGTCCAAGTCTCCACGTCGCCCAGCGGCCATCGAAGGCCGCTGGTCCTGAACGAGGGGCAGCAAGCGTCGTACTCCGAAGAACATGGGTGGAGTCCGCCGCATGCGGTCGATGCGAACCAGCTCTCGGCTTGGCAACGAGGCAAGCTGATCGTCGAAGACGAGTCACTTGCACGCGTGATCGAGGAACTCAATCGATACCGTCCCGGCCGAATCCTGATTCTGAATCCGGCCCTGCGCACACTGAACGTCACCGGAGTGTTTGATCTCACCGATCCCGATGGGGCGCTACGGATGATCCGACACACACTACGCATTCACGAGACCAGCCTCAGTCACTACCTGGTTATCCTCCACTAGCTCAGCCGCTCCCGACACTCTGCGCCCCTTCGCTGCATTGTCCCGTAGGATTTTTTCGCGCGGACCGCATTTTTTCACTGCAAGGTTTTCGGCCCTGTCCGTCTTTCCCTATGGAGCGCCGGTCCGCGATCGACGGATCTTCTTCTATATCTTTCGGCTTCATGGAGACAGGAAGGGGGGAATCATGCAGCTTTCATGGCACATCATCATCGCAGCGGTGTCGGCCGTCCTGCTTCAGTCGGCCGCCCACCTGGCTGAGGCCGGCAACGAACGGCTGACCGCCTACGAACCACGGGTCTTTCTGCTCGCACAAGCATCGCCGAGCGGCGAGCCCACGGAAGCGACGGAATTCAACATCCCGCCACAGCCGCTGGGTTCCGCCATCACCTCGTTCGCCGATCAGGCAAACTATCGTCTGTTGGTTCCTTCGGAGATCGCGGAAGGCAAGACGACCAATGGAGTCTCCGGTCGCCACACACCCGAGGAAGCCTTGACGATCCTCTTGGCAGGAACCGGTCTCAGCCATCGATCGACCGACTCCCGCACCATGACCTTGGAACCGGTCGCTGTGACGCCGCTCCCTCCGTCACCCGTGGCCCAAGCGGCATCACCCGAGCCCGCCAATCCCAACACCCAGGTTCAGCCTGCGTCGAAGCCCGTGAAAGTGCCGGAAATCGTGGTGAAGGAAGTCGAAGATCGTGGGTACGCGGTGGACGAGTCCTCGACGGCCACACGTATTCCGGCGCCGATCCACGACACACCGCGCTCGGTCGAAGTGGTCACCCGGCAAGCCCTGGACGATCAGAAAGTGATCCGTTTCAGCGAAGCCCTCCGGAACGTCAGCGGCGTCTCACAGTCCAGCACACAGGGCGGTCAAGGCGGCACCTTCATGATTCGCGGGTTCGCCTCGGAACTCAACGTGTTCAAAAACGGGTTCCGCGACGACAGTACATTCAGCTCCCGTGCGCAACGCGACATCATCAACATCGAGAGCGTCGAGGTCGTCAAAGGTCCGCCGTCGTACCTCTATGGCCGTTCGGATCCAGGCGGTGTCATCAACCAAGTCACCAAAGCGCCGCTAAAGAATGCCTATTATTCAGCGGAGATGATCATCGGAAGTTACGGTCTCTATCGCCCGCAGGTCGATATGGGCGGAGCGCTGAACGAGAGCAAGACGCTCACCTATCGTTTCAACGGCATGTACGAGTCGGCGGGGAGTTACCGGGACGGCGTCAACACCGAACGTATTTTCCTCGCGCCGACCTTCGGGTGGGAGATGAGTGCACGCACGAACCTCCGTTTCGAGGCCGAATATATGTACGACAGGGCCCCGATCGATCGAGGCCTCGTCGCCTTCGGCAACGGAGTCGCCCCGATTCCCGTCTCCAGCTTCCTGGGCGATCCATCCCGCAAACTGGAAACCCATCACGGGAAGGCAACGATCACCCTCTGGCACGACATCAGCAGCCTGTTCCGGTGGCGAACCGCCTTCCGAACCGCCGTCACCAGCGGCCGCTACTCAAGCCTGGAATCCAACTTCCTGGTCGGAGCCGAAGGCGACGGCATCTTGAATCTGGCCAGGTATGAGATTCCGACGACGGTCCAGAGTCACTACTTGCAGAACGAACTCCACGGCAATTTCACCACTGGCTCGATCAAACATAAGACGATTATCGGTATCGAACTCGGCCGGGAAAACTCAGCCGCCACGGCCTCGGGAGATTTCGGCGGCGACACGAGCACGCCCGGAGCCTTCAGCTATATCAACATCTTCAATACAAACGATCGGCTGTTTCTGAATCCGGCCCTGACGAAATTCAGCGATGCCAGCACGCAAAACAACATCCTCGGCGCGTACTTCGGCGACCAAGTCGATGTGCTGGAGAACCTGCACGTGCACTTCGGCGGCCGGTTCGACCTCTTCGATCAAACCATCACCAATCATCCGGACGATTTCACCGCCACCAGAAGCCAGAACAGCCAAACCGATACGGCGTTCAGCCCGTCGGTCGGCATTGCCTATCAACCGGTGAAGCCCATCACGTTGTTTGCCAATTACACGGAATCGTTCGCTCCGCAGAGCGCCGGATCGCGAAGCATCAACGGTACCCTCTTCAATCCGGAACGCGGCAAATCCTATGAAGGCGGAATCAAGTACCAAGCCTTCGGAGGAAAGTTACGGTCCACGGTCGCCCTGTTCGACATCAAGAAAAGGAACGTGCTGACGGCCGATCCGCTCAACGGCTTTTTCTTCTCCGTGGCGACAGGAGAACAACGCAGCAAGGGTGTGGAGTTCGACATCGCGGGACAGATCCTGCCCGGGTGGGACATCATCGCGAACTATGCCTACATCGACACGCGTGTGACGAAGGATCTGCTCTTCGCCGAAGGCAGCCGCGCGCCGAACAGCGCCCTGCATCAGGGAAGCTTGTGGACCACCTACTTCTTCCAGGAAGGCATCGCGCAGGGATTCGGCGCCGGTATTGGGATGTACGCGCAAGGCAAACGGAACGGGATTTTCCAATGTCAGGACCCCGCCAATTGCCAGGCACCATTCGAGATGGCCGGGTATGTCCGGATGGACGCCGCGCTCTACTATCGCAAGCAGGAGTTCTTCAACAAGACCAACCTGCTCGCGGCCATCAACTTTACCAACGTACTCGACCACCGTTATTTCAGCGGTGCGCAGGACTTCCGGGAAATTGTCTACACCGGCGCGCCCTTTACGGCCATCGGATCACTCAAATTCGAGTTTCACTGATCGGGACAATACCGTGGGCCTTCTCCTCGAGGCGCGCGCCTGAAAAGGGTGCGCGCCTCGCATATGTACGCGGAGACAGGGAACGCCTTACACACGCCGGAATCTTTCTGTTGAATGGGCTACCGGGCCGCTTGCTTAAGTTGAGCCTTGAGATCGGCGTGGGAAATCACCACCAATTCCCCGCAACGGTGACACTTCACGACCAGACCCCGTTTTTCGAGGCGAGCCGTGAGTCGGCCGCAGACGCACCGTACGTCCTGACCGGAAGATGGGACTCGTGAGGTAGGGTTCATAACGTGATGGTCCAACGGCGCAGGGCAATCATCTCCTACAAGTACGACGTATGAGATCGCCGGAACCATACCTTCATAGGGCAGACCGGCAGCATTTCCGGAATTCGAACATTCACCCTGTCTCTCTGCGTCTGGTAGGGTCAGCCGGCTGTGATTCGGATATTTGGCGACACATATTCTGAGCGAACCTACATGCGTCGTAAGGATTCACATGTCTGACTGGTCGGAACGTCCAGACCTTGGCCCCCTCAGCCTGGCCTGCCCAACCGTGGACGAGAAGGCTCAGACGTCGACCGTCTCGCTTGACACGTTGATCGATTTTGTTCGAATCGAGCAGAATGAGTTGTTGCGCTTTTTTACCTGGAAGGTCAGGTGTCCGTCGGCAGCAGCGGATTTGGTGCAGGAACTCTATCTGCGTATCGTCACCCTGACGAACCCCGAGAGCGTGAGAAACCCGCGCAGCTTTCTCTACACCACCGCCAAACACCTGGCCATCGATTATTTGCGAGGACAGGAACGCGCCACCTTGCGGTCCACTCCGCTGGACCAGGCCGTGACCCTCCCGACGGATGCACCGGATGCTGAGACGACCGTTGATGCCAAACACCGATTGGCTTCGCTACTTCACGCCATCGACAGCATGCCGCCCAAACGGAGGGCCGTATTTATCATGTTCAAATTCGAGCAGAAGAGCTATCTGGACATTGCCCGAGAGCTCAACATTTCCGTCAAAACCGTCGAGCACCACCTCACAAAAGCTATGAGGTACTGCCGGGCCCGGTTTGAGGCGCTGCACCTAATCCACCACCAGTGAATGAACCGCCCTTGAGTCGTCCTCGTAATCGGACTATTCTCAGAGACCGCCGCCGCGTGACAGGACAGCCGGACGGATCATGCCCCACCCTGACGACATCGAGTCATCCCAACGTCTCACGGCAGAGCGTGCTTGGGAGGACGCGAATGCATGGCTGCTCCGCATTCATTCCGGAATGATGACGGAAGAGGAGCGACGGGAGTTTTCCGCCTGGCGAACCAGTGACCCTGCGCATGAGGCGCAGTTCAGACAGGCCGAACACTTCTGGCAGACACTGAATCGCCTGGCCGGCCAGGTCCAGCGCGATTCGCCCGTCACAGCGCATCGCTCCCCCAATGAATCTCTCTCGGTACCGAGTTCACCACCGCTCCCCTCTCGGTGGCGCGGGTGGGGAATGGCCGTTGCCGCCAGCCTGCTCCTAGCGACCCTCGGATTCAGCCTGTGGCCCAGCGTCGACTACTGGCTGGCCGATTACCATACCCGTCCGGGAGAACAGACATCGCTGTCGCTAGCCGATGGCTCCGTCGTGCACCTCAACACACAATCGGCGTTGTCCGTGTCGCTCACACCCGACCGTCGCAGCCTGTCGCTGAAGCAAGGGGAAGCTCTGTTCGAGGTCGCACATGACCCCGTCCGCCCCTTCGAAGTGGCCGTCGGCAGCGGCGTGGTTCGAGCGATCGGCACGGTATTTAATATCGACCGCCATGGGCGTGACACCGTCATCAGCGTCTTGGATGGCACGGTCCGCGTCCTACGCCGCGATCACTCGGTCGACGTGCACGCCGGCTCCCGCATCATCATCGAGGACGGAGGACGGGTCACGCACCCCGAACCCGTCAGCCTCCCCGGCGTCACCGCCTGGCGCCGGCATGAGCTGGTCTTCGACCAGATGCCGCTCCAAGAAATCGTCACGGAATTGAACCGGTATCGCGGCGATACCCTGTTCATTGTCGACGCTCGCCTTCGTGCCCAGCAGTTGTCGGGGAGCGTTTCCTTGGACGATCCCGTCCAATCCCTCGCCCTGCTGCAACGAGCCGCCCCGTTTCGCACGATCCAGTTGATGCCCTACCTCACGATCCTTACGCGCTGACCCCTGTTTCCGCAACGAGCCATCTGCGACGCTCCGCTCCACCCGCTCCTCAACCGTTTTGAGAATGATCGCACAAAATATTCTCAAGCAGTAGGGAATCGGACCCTTTCGGATCGTCCTTTGTGTGTCGTGATTCACTCGCATGCTGTATTCGTAGAAAGGAGAGGTTATGTACGTCATACCGAGGATGATCCTGGTCCTCCTGTGCGCGCTGGGTGTCGGTGCCGGCTTTTACGGCACGGTTGCCGCCGAGGAGCCCGCCTTGCGGGAAGAGCCGGTTGAATTCAACATCCCCCCGCAACCGCTCAGCCAGGCGTTGCGTGTTTTTCGTGATCAGAGCGGGATTCGATTCATTCACCGGGCGGAATTGATCCAGTCCGAGCAATCAGAGGGTGTCATAGGCCGATACGCATCCAGGGACGCCCTGTCGCTCATGCTCAAGGGAACCGGACTGGCCTACTACACAGCCGACGACGGAACGGTCGTGTTGGAGCGGGCTGCGACTTCCGGCGCCTCGTCTGCCGCGGCGGCACCGGCGGTCGCCGCGGGCGCCCTCGGCCCCGAGGAACCGGCGGCGGCCTCAGGCGCGGAAGAAGCGGTCAAGGTGCCGCTGGTCGAAATCATCGGCACGTCCGAGAACGCCCTCGATTACATTCCCGGCTCGGGTCGTGTGATTACCAAGGAGACTATCGAACAAAACCATCGTCTGACCATCAATGAAGCCCTGCGCGAAGTGCCGGGCGTGCATGTCCGGGATGAAGACGGATTGGGCATCCGTCCCAACATCGGTATCCGAGGGTTGGACCCCACCAGGAGCCGCAAAGTGCACATCATGGAAGACGGCGTGCCGATCATGATGATGCCCTACGCCGATCCCTCGTCGTATTACTTTCCCCCGATCTTTCGTTTCGATCGGATCGAGGTCTTAAAGGGAAGCGGGCAGTTGCTCTACGGGCCGCAAACCATCGGCGGCGTCATGAACTTCATCACCCGTATGCCGTCCGCCAAGCCGGAAGGCAATTTTCAATTTTGGGGCGGCAACAACAACTACTTCAACACCCACTTCGACTATGGAGGCACCTGGGGCAAAAGCGGCTACATGGTGGACTATACCCACTATCAGAGCGACACCCCGCGGTTCACCAATGTCCGGGCCAAAGTGGACGACATCACCTTCAAAACCGTCCAGGAGCTGAGCGACCGGACTCAGATCATGGCGAAGTTCAATTACTACCGCGAGGATTCCGGCATCGGCTACCAGGGGCTGACCGAATCCGAATGGGGCTCGCCGCGCGGCCAGGACAGGCAAACCCTCTTCAAGAACGATCACTTCGATTTCCGTCGCATGGGCGCGCATGTGGCGGTCAACCACATGTTCACCGCCAACTTGACGTCGACCACTAATTTCTTCGGCCACTACATCGTGCGCGATTGGACCAGGCAGACGACGCAGGGAGTCAACGCCGACGGGAGCCTCAACGGCGCCTTGCAGTTCGGCAACGCCATTCCCGCCACCGCCTTCGGGGCTGTCCCCGGCGATGCGCGGTTCACCAATGAACGGGAATACTGGGTCTACGGGGTCGAATCGCGCTTCAAGTACGATCACTCGATTCTCGGAGTCAATGCAACGGCCGATTTCGGCGCGCGCTACATGTTTGAGGAATCGGATCGGAAGCAACTCCGCAATACGGGATCCGGTATCGGCGTCACCTCAAGCTGTTTTCTGGCCGTAGCCGGCTCCACCTGTTTGAACGAAAACAACCTGCGGACGACCAACGCCTATGCGCTGTTCTTCCAGGAACGTCTGATTTTCGGCAAATTCACGATCACGCCCGGCGTGCGCGTCGAGCACATCAACTACGACCAATACAATCGGCTCTCGAACAACGGCAACGGGTCCTTCGGGAAGGCGAATTTTACCGAAGTCCTGCCGGGAGTCGGCGTCACCTACGCACCGTTCAAGAACCACACGTTCTTCTTCGGCGCACATCGCGGCATGTCGCCGCCGCAGATTTCCGATGCCATCACCGGCACCGGAGCCGTCGTCGACCTGGGACCGGAATTGAGCTGGACCTACGAATTGGGGACCAGAGGCAACCTGGCCCACTGGGCCGGGTATGAATTCACCCTCTTCCAGATGGACTTCGACAACCAGATCATCTCGCAGTCGGCAGCAGGCGGCACCGGCGCCACCCTGACCAGCGCGGGGGAAACCAGGCATCGGGGCATCGAGTTCGCCACCAGCTTGGACCTGTGGGATGCATTCAAGGGGCGAGACAAGGACCAGGATGTGACCCTTGATTTGAACTACACCTGGGTGGCACAGGCCGAGTTCATCGGTACGCGCAACAGCTCGATCACCGGGGCGGCGCTCCTCCCCACGGAGGCGGCGGTCGTGAGCGTGAGCGGCAACCGTCTCCCTTACTCGCCCAAACATCTGCTGACGGCGGGAATCGGGTATACCAACCGGGCATTCGGCCTCGGCACGTTCAATGCCAGGCTGGAAGCGCAGTGCATCAGCGATCAATTCGGAGATGACCGGAACCTTGTCGCCCCGACGGCAAACGGACAACGGGGCATGGTCCGGGGATGGTGCATGATGAACGCCTCGGTCAACCAGTATGTGAAGAAGATCAACACGACCTTCTTCTTCGTCGCCAAGAACATGCTGGATCAAGCCACCATCATGGATCGGACCCGCGGCATCTACCCCGGCCTCCCGGCGCTCTGGCAAGCCGGCGCCAAGTGGACGTTCTAAACTCCCCCCTCACGTGACCCCTCGTCCGCCGCTTGGTCGGACGGGGGGTCTCCCCTCCTCCCCCTCCATCGTGACCGTGAACCGACGAGGTTGCATCCAGTCGGTCAGGTGTGGTTTCCGGCCCGTCATACGTCTCATAGAGTAGGACCGATGCAGGTGCTCCGGCTTCGTGTGCCGCTCCGGCATCAATGAGCACAAACACCGCGACGAAGGGACGATATGATCGTACAAGAACTCAAACCGGTCCGGCCTCGTTCGGGGGCGCAACGGCCGACCGCTGGGCATCCGGCCCCTGTCGCCGACGCGCCTTCCTCGTCCCGCCGTGCATGGAAAAAACTCTGGCTCCGCCTCCACTTGTACGTGGGTTTGTTTGGAGGGGCGCTGTTCGTCCTGACCAGCCTGACCGGCAGCCTGCTGGTGTTCTACAAGACCCTCGATGAATGGCTGAATCCGGAGCAGGTGATCCGAACGGTCGGAACCGATCAACCGCTGAGCGACATCGTCGCGGGGGCCAGGACGGCACATCCGGATTGGTCTCCTCCAGATACCCTGATCTTTCCGCTCCACGAACGGGATACGTTCCATGCCTGGTTCAAGGATCCTGCTGCCGCCGCTCCCGAAGAGCGCTGGCATGTCGTCGCCGTCGATCCTTCGACTGCCCGCCCCCTCAGCGACCGGCAATGGGGCAACTTCTTCGTCTCGTTCATCTACGAACTACATCAAGAACTGCTCCTGGGAAAACCGGGCGAGGTCTTCGTCGGCATCCTGGCCCTCTTGCTTCTCCTCTCGATCGGAAGCGGCCTTTATCTCTGGTGGCCGAGTCCGGGAAAGCTCCGTCGTGCCTTGACGTTTCAGGCCGACGGGAGCCTCATCCGGAAACACTATGACCTGCATAAGCTCACCGGCCTGGTCGGAGCGACGCTCCTCGCGCTGTTGGCCCTGACGGGATTCTATTTGGAGTTTCCCGACGCCGTCACCACGGTCGTGCAATGGTTCTCGCCTGTTCGAGAGACCGGACCAGAGAATCAACCGCGGTCCGAGTTCACCGCTGGGGTGTCGAAAATTCTACCGGAACAGGCCGTCGCGATCGCCCACGCCGCCTTCCCCGATGCTCGTCCGATGTGGATGGGCCTGCCGCAGCATGAGCGGGACAGTTATTCCGTCGGGCTCAGACAACCGGAAGAGGTCCGTGAGGCAGGTGGGCAAACCGAAGTCTGGATCGATCAATACAGCGGCGCGGTGCTGCGGGCGCAGGACTGGCGGGAGTTCACCGGCGGGGAAACGTTTCTCGCCTGGCTGTTCCCGCTGCATAACGGCGAAGCGTTGGGATTGATCGGCCGCTGGCTCATCCTCGCCGCCGGGCTCATGCCGCTATTGCTGTACGCAACGGCGTTGCGGATGTGGTGGTTGAAACGAGACGCCCATCGGCGTCGCCGGGAAGGTTAACGGACCAAGGCTTTCGCCCCGGTTGAGCGGCAGTCGGCACACAACCCGTAGAGCTCCAGCTTCTGCGCGGTCAGGTGAAATCCATTCGCGATGGCGATCTGCTGCCGGAGCTGTTCGATGGTCGGATCCTCGAATTCGACGATGTGCCCGCATCCCGTGCAGATGAGATGATCGTGCGCCCCTTTGGCGAACAGATTATCGTACTGGGTTTCTTCGCCGAAACGTCGAGCCTGCGCAAAGCCTTTGTCGCACAACACTCGCATCGTCCGATAGATCGTATTCAACGGGGCACGATGGCCCTGCCGATTGAGCCGGCGATACAACTCACGGATCGTGATGTGCTCCTCCTGCAGAAAGGCCTGGACGATGCGTTCACGTTGCAGGCTCCAATTCAGCCGCGTCCGGCCGAAACTGGTCCGAATGCGCTGAATCCCCTCGTCTAACCGCCGCTCCTGCCGGTTGCTTCGAGACAACCTGGTCACGACTTTCATTCGGCGCTTCTCCTGGGTTGTCGAGGTCGGCAGACAGGCTGCCCGCATCGCCTCCTGTTGATAAGACGCACGAGCCGACCATCTCCATACCCAGACAAATGGCTAGGGCCGAATGGGTCGGGAAAATGAGCATTCCCATTCGGACTCCGAGGCCCCTACTATCCACCGCATGTCGGAATTGACACAGCACGACCTGTCGGCGTTGGTCCGCGATCACGGGCCGGATCTGCAGCAGTTCCTCGCCCGGCGCTTGGGTTGCGTCGACACGGCCAAGGATCTCGTGCAGGACACGTTTGTACGGGTGCTGCAGAACCGGCCCAGCGAAGTCCTTGGTAACCCGCGCGCATTCCTGTTCCGGGTGGCGACGAATTTGCTTATCGATCACCACCGCCGTCAGCAACACCGGGACACCCTGACACTCGATGACCCTGAGCGACCGATCGACCAGGCGGACCACCGTCCTTCCATTGAACGAGTCGTATGGTCGAAGCAGCAGGTAGCACGCCTCCAACAAGCCATTGAGGAGCTTCCCCCGAAGTGTCGCCAGGTGTTCCTCCTTATCAAATTTCACCACCACACCCATGCGGAGGTGGCGGCCACACTCGGCATCTCCCAGAGTACGGTCGTCAAGCACATGATCAAGGCGGTCGACTTTTGCCGCACCAGGGTCGACAGGCCGTAAGGCAGATCTCATGTCCGCATGGATGTTCAGCCACCGTGAGGCGTCTTTACTGTATGGGGATCCGGTTGAGACGCCAACGTGACAAGGCCGCAGCCGTGGCGCTACCATGACCCACCCGATGGGCACACCAGAACCCAACCGCATCGCGTCAACCGCATCTGCGTGGCTGGTCCGGATTGAAACCGGCACCGTCACGGCCGACGAGCATCGGCGTTTTGCCGAATGGCTGGCGGCAGACCCGGCTCATCGCGCCGCCTATCGTGAAGCGGAAGACTTCTGGCGCTCCTTGGACGGCCTGAGCCAGGACGATATCCGCAAACTGGATCGATACCTGCCTCACGCGTCGAACTCCGGGAGGGCCAGGCCGACGCATTCCTGGCAGCGATTCACGGCCATGGCCGCCTGCGTTCTGCTGTTCGCGGGTGCCGGACTCTGGTTCGCGCTCGTCGACTGGCCGCGCGGTGACTATCGCACCGCAGTGGGAGAGCAGCGCACCGTTGCGCTCGCCGACGGCTCGACGGTGCAACTCAATACCGACACGGCGCTGTCGGTCTCCATGACCGATGACACACGCCGCCTCACCCTCCATCGCGGGGAAGCCTTCTTCACCGTCGCCCCGGATCGGGCCCGCCCTTTCGAGGTGACGGCCGGCGAGGGCACCATCCGCGCCTTGGGCACAGCGTTCAACGTCAGAACGGACGGTGACCGCACAACGGTCGCGGTGTCCGAGCACAGCGTACGCGTTCGTCTGGCGCACGAACCGTCCATCGACGTCGAGGCCGGCGAACAGCTTCGTTACCAACCGAGCGGATGGCTTGGATCGGTGGAACGAACCGACCTCACCCGCACCCTGGCATGGCAGCAGCATCGCCTCATGTTCGAGAACCGGCCGTTGCCGGAAGTGCTGGAAGAAGTCGCCCGGTATCGTTCAGGTCGGTTTGTATTTCTGCGCGATCAGTCACTCAACAAACTGTTGGTCACCGGGTCCTTCGATACCGAGCGACTGGACCGCTTCCTCCCCGCCCTCGAAGAAAGCCTCCCGATCCGTATCGTGACCTTCGCCGACCGCGTCATCCTGCTCTACCGCAGCCGCATCACACAATCGTAAATTTTTCCGTCCACACTAGACCTTGTTCTTCGTCCGTCCGTCGTAGTGAGTGAGCCGCGCGTCGACTCACTCATCTCTAGCATCACGACGGAAAGGACCCGATATGTTCGTCACATTGTGCTTCTGGGGCTTGCTGATGATCTCCGCAGCGCCGAACCTCTGGGCGCAGGACAACCCCGCGCCTGCCTCATCCCCGCAGACATTCGCCATCACGCCGCAGCCGCTCTCCTCCGCCTTGCTGCAGTTTTCCAGCATGACGCAGATCGAGTTGCTCTACGATGCAGCCATGACGCGCGATATCGCGACGCAGGGTGTCTCGGGCGACTACGCTCCTGAAGAGGCCCTCCGGATTCTACTCCGGGATACGGGGCTGTCCCCGCGAACCACGACATCGGGCAGCATCACGCTCGAACGGATGTCCGCCCCCCACTCTCTGTCTTCGACCGGTTCGCCGAGCCTCGCGGCGGCACCTGAGCCCTCCCCTCGACCGGCCGCACAGCAATCGGTGAAGGTCCCCGAAATCGTCGTGAAGGACATCCATGAGCGAGCCGACGATGCCCAGACCTATGTCGCCGAGGAATCCACAACGGCCACCAGGACCGACACGCCGATTCGCGACGTGCCGCAATCCATTCAGGTGATCACGCGCAAGGTGATCGAAGAACAACGCACGTTCCGGCTGCAAGACTCGTTGCAAAACGTGTCGGGCATCAATGCGACGGAGTCTGCCGCCTCGCTCTACGATTCATTGATCATTCGCGGATTCGACGCCACCTCGCGCAGTTACTTCCGCAACGGCCTACTCGATCCATTCGCCCAATTTACGGCCTCAGACACCTACAATGTTCGCCGGCTGGAAGTGCTGAAGGGGCCGGCCGCCGTCCTGTACGGACAGGGAGATCCAGGCGGCGTGATCAACATCGTGACCAACAAGCCGTTTCCGAACGCAGCTTATTCGGCCAATGTGACATTGGGTAATTTCCACTTCTACCGCTCGGAACTTGACGCCACCGGCCCGCTCAACGCCGGCCGGACAGTCCTCTATCGGTTGAACGTGGCAGGGCAGAAGGCCGGCAGTTTTATGGACTACGCCAATCGCGATATGGCGGCCATTGCGCCGAGCATCACGTGGCTCATGAGTTCGCGGACCACGCTGACCGTAGAAGCCGATTACCTGCGGCGCTGGAGCAACGACCCGTACGGCCTCCCGGCACAGGGCACGTTCCTGCCGAATCCCAACGGCACGATCCCGCGCAATCGCGCGACCACCCTGGGCGACTTCAGCACGTTCAACCGCACCTCCTATCGCTTCGGTTACGACCTGACGCATCAGTTCAACGACAAGTGGTCTCTGCGTAACGCGTTTCGGCATACGATCGCGGAAGACGACCGAAATAATCTCTACGCTGGATTCGGCGGTGTCCTCGAACCGGATTTCCGGACCATCCAGCGCTTTCAGGTTCTGCAGCCAGGAGTCGCCAGGCGGCATGCCAATTCGATGATCACGAACCTGGTCGGGCATGTCCGATTGTTCGACATGGAGCACACGCTCTTGACCGGTGTGGAGTTGCGCCAGGAGAAAACCGACCAGTCGATCTACACCGTGGCCGACGCTCCTCCCTTGGATCTCTTCGCTCCCGACTACTCGCTGCCTCCGCTCCCCTTCACGGGAGATCGCGTGAGCTTCCGGGCGGACAACAAGACCGCCGCCATGTACGTGCAGGATCAGGTGACGATTCTCCCGAACCTGAAATTTATGGGCGGTCTGCGCGTCGATTATGTGCACCAATTTCAACAATCCGTGGGTGAGCCGCAGCAGACCTCGGACAATCACGCAGTCAGCCCGAGACTCGGGCTCGTCTACCAACCGATCGAACCGGTCTCCCTTTATACATCCTGGACCAAAGGCTTCCAGCCCAGTTCCGCCGCGTCCTTCAACCCGAACGGCGAGCTGTTCAAGCCGGAACGATCGACGCAGTACGAAGTCGGCGTGAAGACCTTCTTGCTCGACAACCGCGTGTCGGCCACCTTGGCCTGGTTTCACCTGACCCGTGAAAACCTCGTGACGCCCAATCCCGACCCGGCCCTCGCGCTGCAGGGCTTCTCGGTCCAGACGGGAGAGCAACGCAGCCAAGGCATCGAATTAGATATCACCGCGCAGCTGATGCCCGGCTGGAACGTCATCACCGGGTATGCCTACACCGACGCCGAGGTCACCAAAGATAACGATACCACGCTGGTGGCCAAACGGCTGGCCAACGTGCCCTATAACAAGTTCACCCTGTGGTCGACCTACCACGTCCAGGATGGACCGCTAAAAGGTTTCGGCGTCGGTGGAGGGCTCTTCGCCTACACGAGCCGCAATGCCTCGATCTTCGGCGACCAAACCGAGATGCCTGGCTACATCCGCGCCGATGCGGCCCTCTACTACAATCATGACCTGCAGAAGGGCAACTGGGTGGGGGCAAAGAGCGCGCATCTTTCCCTCAATCTGAGAAACCTCCTGGATCAGCGGTACGTCGCCACCTCCTACAATGGTTCGAGCACATTTTTCTACGGCGAGCCGCGAACCGTGTTGGCCACCGTTGGATTGAGGTTCTAAGCCATGTCGCCGATCTGGATGGGGCTGGGACTGCTGCTGGCGCTCCTGGCCGGCTGCGCCGAAGGCCGGTGGGTGCAGGCGGGTAAGACCGAGGCGCATACGCAGGGAGATTGGGAGGAATGCAAGGCGGAGGTGCTTTCAGGGCAGGAACATCAGAAAGACACCATGGCAGGAGGCATCAACCTGAGCGGATGCATGCAGGTGAAAGGGTATCGCTATGTCGAAGAGCCGGCCGGCCCGCCGACCTCTCGGCCGTCTCCGGAGTAGTGCTGTCCAGCTGATCAAACTCTATCTTTGGTGGAAAAAGCGGTCGCTATCGGAGGAGCAGTTCTTGGCCGAGGAGGAGCCCAAGGACACACTCGTGATGATATCGGAGGTAGGCAGCTGATCCGATGAGTTGCGCCCTTCCCGTCGGCCAGAACCGGGGAATTCCTGGCGAGCGTGATCACTGCGTTCGGGCTGCTTTCTGCCCTAACGGGTGATGGTCATTTGCCGAAAGAAACTATCCGCTACGGACACCGATCTGCTTTCGCATCCAACGGACCAGGTCCACCTTTGCCATGTTCCCTGCCGCGACCCGTCGCGTCACGGTTTCGAGGTCTTTGGGAGAGACCGTCAGCTCGACGCCGTTGTGATCGAGAAAGACAAACACCGCCATTACGGCCGCCCGTGTATTCCCATCGATAAATGGATGGTTTTGAGCGGTGTGGAACAGATAGGCCGCGGCCATGGCGGCTGAATCCTCGTGCAAATAGGCTCCACCGAATTGTTGGCGAGGCATGGCGACGGGTGCATCGAGAAGGCCGTGATCTCTTATGCCTTCCATGCCGCCCTCGTGGTCAATAGCGCCGGCGTGTATGATCACCACGTCTGCCACGCTGAGAAAGACCATCTCTTTCACCGGATCAGTCCGCCAACCGTTTGAGCATCGGCCCGTACCGGCGACGCATCTTCTTCAGCGACTCTTCAACCTGCTCTCGACCTATTCCAACGTTGGCCGGCGTGATGACGAGCGCATTGCCGCTGAGCGTGAGTTGAAGCGGGGTCTCCGCTGTGATGCCGAGCGCTTCCATCATCGGCTTTTCGATGACCAGCGCCATGCTGTTCCCGTGCTTCTGAAGCGTTTTGATCATCGCGCACCTCCGTTTGCACACTGTTAGAACATGACCGTCTCGATGTCCAGGAGTGTCTGCAAGTATAGTCGCTCCCTCCTGTCGAGACATCTGCTCCCTCTCCTGGGTTGCACGGGAGGGCGATTTCCCCACCTCTCCACAACCGGGTCCCGTCTTCCCGGGTTGGGGTTTTCATCTCTCGTCCGTCATCCCTGTTCAGGAAGGACACCGAATTTTCCGGAGAACAGACATGGCCCTTGCAGCCCAGGCCGATTATCATCCGCTTAAGGCTCAGCCCACCGAGCAAGGACCTGCCTTAACTATGGAATCCCCTCCGAGCCAGCGCACGCTCGGCGAGTGCACCGGATATTATCGTGAACTGTTGAGCTTCCTGACGGCCAAGCTCCGTTGTCCGCACGAGGCGGCGGATGTGGTTCAGGAAGTCTTCGCGCGACTCTTCGCCCTCGAGAACCCGGACGTGATTCGCCACCCGCGTGCGTTTCTCTATCGCATCGCCCGCAACCTTGCGCTCGACGCGAATCGCAAATCGTCAGTGCGCAATCGCTACCTCATCGATCTCGGCGAACTGGAGGACGCGCCCTCCGCCGCGCCGCCTCCGGACCACCTGCTCGAAGGAAGTCAGCTCAGGCGCGCACTGGATCAGACCATCGCGGACATGCCTGCCCGCCGGCGCGACGTATTTATGCTCTACCGCTTCGCCGGCATGAAGCAGGCGGAGATTGCCGAAAAGCTGGGAATTTCCACCACGATGGTGGAACGGCATCTCATGAAGGCGATGGCGCAATGCAAACAACGATTACACTCGCACCGATGACCGCCCTCGTAGCGAACCGAGGCACCGAACAGCCATGAGCGAGTCCGTTAACCGATTCGAGACTGCCGCAGACGCTGCGCTTCGTTGGTTTCTCCGCTTGCGCGAACCGGGCGCGTCCGGCGAAGACGGACGGGCCTTCGAACGATGGCTCGCCGGCGACCCTGCCCACCAAACCGAGTTTCTCGCCGTCCAGGCGACGTGGGAGCAGTTGGATGCCGTCGCGGCGCAACCGAGTCGGACATTGCAGCACTGCCTTCGCCACGCGCTGAATATCCAGGCAACTCCACAGGCCACACGTCGCCGGGAAGTCCTCAGACTGGTCATGGCGGTGGCGGCCACGATCCTATTGGTGAGCGGTACGGCTTGGTGGTGGTCCTCCCTCGCAGTCACAGAGAACACCTATCAGACCGCAAAGGGCGGGCAACAAACCGTCACCCTCTCCGATGGCACGATTCTGGATCTGAACACCGAGAGCCGCGTCACGGTACGCATGTCGGGAAACGATCGTCAGGTGATTCTTCACAGGGGCGAGGCCTATTTCACGGTCGCGAACGATCCGGCCCGGCCGTTCGAAGTCGTCGCACTCGATGGGCACATCCGCGACATCGGCACGCAGTTTTCGGTCTACCGGCAGGCCGAGCGCGTGCTGGTAGCCGTCGAGAGCGGAGCCGTCGACGTATCCCTTCCCCCCATCGGCAACGAATCTTCACAACCTCATGTGCTGAACCCCGGAGAACGCGCCACCTACACCACCTCCGGCGAGTGGACACGGCTCGATCGGGTCGACCCGCGACGCGTCGCCGCCTGGCGGCAGGGTACCCTCCGGTTCGACCGGATCCCATTGAGCGACGCCATCCGGGAAGTCGAGCGCTACTGGAGCGGACGGATTCTCCTGGCCGATCCCGCCCTGGGAGCCATCTCCGTCAGCGGGGTGTTCAACCACCGGAAGCTCGACGAGTTTTTCACGGCGCTGCCGACCATCATCCCGGTTCACGTGACCCATCGTGACGGGGACATTGTCCTCAGCGCCTCGAGATCGTCCGTGCGTCCACAGTAACCCTCAGAATTTTCCTGTGCAGAGGTTGGGGTACCGCTCCTTCGCTCGTCTTCTGTACAGATCCAACGACACGTTCACCACCACAGCACTACGCGAGGGAGCACGACGATGATCGCGAGAACATGCGATGCCGTATCAGACACGCGAGCCACGGTAAGCCGGTGGCTTCGCACACTCGTTCGCATCTTGCCGGCCGTTCTGGCGATCACGGGCCTGGCCGCTGCCCAGGGCGCCGCTCAAGATACGGTGTGGCCGTTCGATATTCCCGCGCAGTCGTTACCCGCAGCGTTGGATGCCTTTGCGGAACAGGCGCATGTGCAGATGTTGTATAAGGCCGACAGCGTGCGGGATCTGCAGTCCGCGCCGGTCTCGGGGCAATTGTCGCCCGAACAGGCGCTCCACCAACTGCTGCAAGGCACGGGACTGTCGTTTCAGTCGGGCGGCCCGAACACCATCACCGTCGCGCCCACGACGGCGGCCCCGAACGACGACACCGCGCCGCCGGCACGGGATCGTCCTCGCACGGAGAAACCGGTCAAGGTGCCCGAGATCCTGGTGAAGGATGTGCAGGGACGCGAAGGCGAGGCGTCTTACGTCGCCGAAGCGACGAGCACCTCCACCAAGAGCGATATCCCGTTGATCGAAACGCCGCAGTCCATCAGCGTGATCACTCGCGCCCGCATGCAGGCGCAAGAAGTCAACTCGGTCGCGGAGGCGCTGCGCTACACACCCGGCGTACAAGCCGAACCGTTCGGCTTCGAGCCCCGCTTTACCTTCCTGAGATTTCGCGGATTCGACGCCACGCAGAACGGACTATTCCGGGACGGGCTGCAGCTACGCAACCCCGGCTTCGCGGTCAGTTACAATCTTGAGCCCTACGGCGCGGAAGAGATCGACGTGCTGCGCGGCCCGGCCTCATTTCTCTATGGGCAGGGCAGCCCCGGCGGATTGTTGAACTACATCACCAAGCGACCGACCCGGGAATCGTTGCGCGAAGTGCAATTCCTGACCGGGAACTTCGGCCGGTACGAAGGCCGGTTCGATTTCGGCGGGAAGCTGAACGACAGCGACGTGTTGTCCTTCCGGTTGACCGGGCTGTTCCGCGAAAGCGGCACGCAGCTCGATCAGGTGCCGAACGATCGCATCTTCATCGCGCCCTCCGTGACCTGGCAGGCGGCGACGCATACCCAAGTCACTTTCTTTGCGCACTTCCAGAAAGATGAACTCAAATCGTCTCAGGCCTTGCCGGCCGAAGGCTCACTGCGCTTCAATCCGAACGGCAGAATTCCGGTGTCCCGGTTTACCGGCAACCCCGATATCGACAAGGAAAACCGGACCGAATCGTCCGTCGGTTACGAACTCCTGCACCGGTTGTCTCCGGACTGGAAAGTGGTGCACAAACTCCGCTACAGCATGACGGAACTCGATCTCATGAACACATTCAGCAGCAGCTTCGGACTGGACAGGCGCACCGTCGGCAGAGGCGCGTTCGGCTCGCTGGGCAAACTGAATGCGTTGACCATCGACAATCAGGTGCATGGAAAGTTCTCCACCGGTCCGTTTCAGCATCAAGTGCTGGGTGGACTGGACTTTCAGCGGATCACGGTGGACTTGCGGCAAACCTTCGGGGCAGCCTCCGACATCGATATTTTCAATCGATTCGACTATGGCACCCCTTTCTCGTTGCCTCCCGTATTTCTGAATCAGCGAGTCACTCAACTTCAGACCGGCGTCTATTTGCAAGATCAGGTCAAGCTCTATGACCATTGGCTGTTGACGCTCGGCGGCCGGCACGATTGGGCAAGCGACGAAACACAGGACCGGACAACGGGCGCGCCGGGCAGAAGTCAGGCGGACCGCAAAGCGACCGGCCGCGCCGCTCTGACCTATCTGTTCGACAACGGCCTGGCTCCCTACATCAGCTATTCGACCTTTTTTCTTCCGGCGATCGGCGTGAACTCGAATGGACAGGCCTTCAGGCCGGAAACGGGCCGCCAGTACGAACTGGGTATCAAGTATCAAATTCCCAGGACACGCACCTTCTTGACCGCCGCCCTGTTCGACTTGACGCGCGAAAACTTCCTCCAGACCGATCCAAGCACCTTTCTGCAGGTACAGCGGGGAAAAGCGCGTTCCCGCGGTCTGGAGTTGGAAGGTGTGGCGAGTTTCGACTCCGGGGTGGACGTGATCGCCTCATTTACCATCTTGGACAACGAAGTCAGGGAGACCGCCAACCCGCTCGAAAAGGGTAAACGGCTGCCGCAGACACCGGGGCAGTTCGGATCGTTATGGGTCAAATATACGCTACCGGACGGGAACTTGAAGGGCTTGGGGATCGGCGGCGGAGCGCGGTATACCGGGTATACCTACGGCGACGAAGCCAACACCTTCCGCGTCCCCAGTTATGTCGTCGGGGATGCCGTGATCGACTACACCTGGAAGCACTATCGGTTCGCGCTGAACGTCAACAACATTCTCAACCAGGATCAGTTCGGCTGTTTCGACCGGGGCGCCACCTTCTTTTGCAGCTTCGGCGAGCGGCGCACCGTGGTGGGCAGCGTCACCTATCGATGGTGAGACACTTCCATCGGACGTGACGAGTACGGGAAGACTCCCCAACGATCTCCAAGCCCGTATGATTCCCGGCGGCTCGTCGGGACTCATGCGGGCCAATCCTTGTGCGCGCCCTACATGTGCACCTGCCGGCCGTCGACATGGCATGTTCGCTCCTCACACCGTTGCTCTGCTGTGCCGAACAGGGTAGCGCGCAATCCATGCTTCAGGAATCCGAACATGGCCGCCAGCCCCTCCCCGCGTATAGACTCCCCCCGTTTCTCACACCAGGGGGTTCCCGGCGAGTATGGATGAGCGCAACGATTCAGTTCCCCTCCCGGCCGTCCTCGAACAACATTACAGCGAGTTGACCAAGTTCCTGACTCAACGGCTCGGCTGTCCGACCCTCGCCCGGGAGCTCATCCACGACACCTACATTCGAGTGCGGAGCCTGAAACAGCATCCATCCCTTGAAAATCCGCTCGCCTATTTGTATCGAATCGTGATCAACTTGGCCCGTGACGAGCGGCGACAGGCCGGGCGCCGCGCGCAGCATCTGAACCAGGACTCCAATATGGAGGACCTGCCGGATGCACGACCCAGTATCGAATCGGAGATCGACGGACATCGAGAGTTGCGATTGCTGCAACAAGCGGTCGACGAACTACCGCCGCGCTGCAGGGAGGTCTTCGTGTTGAGAAAGTACCATGCGCTGGAGCAGGCGCTGATCGCCGAGCGGCTGGGCATCTCACGAAGTATGGTGGAGAAACATCTCCGCAAGGGCTTGGTCTATTGCCGTCAACGGGTGAAAGAGCTCGGCGGATCATGACAATGGCGAACGAGCTTGAGGAACAGACGGCGTCCGCCGACGAAGCGGCCCGCTGGGTCGTACGAATGGACGCAGGCCCGCTGCCCGCCGAGGAACAGCGTGAATTCGAGTCCTGGAAAGCATCCAGCCCGTCACATGAGCGGGTGTTTCAAGAAGTCGCCGCCTTGTGGAGCACGTGCGACCGCCTCCCTGAACATTCCGGGCCACAGACCGTGCCGGCACCGGGTCGCTGGACTCGCCAGGCCACTACCTACGTTCCCACAAGGTGGGCTGTCGGCGTGGCCGCGGCGCTCTGCGCCTGCAGTGTGCTTTGGATGACCGGCGGGCTCCCTCTCCTGGACGCAGACTACAGCACGCCGACAGCCGAACAGCGACGGGTCACCTTGTCCGACGGTTCGTTCGTTCATCTGAACACGAATAGCGCGATCGCCGTAGCGATGACCCCGGCCCGCCGCGAAGTACGACTTCTGAAAGGGGAAGCGATGTTTGCCGTGTCACCGGATTCGGCCAGACCGTTCCACGTCGTGGCCGGCGACCTTGTCAGCACAGCACTTGGAACGGAGTTTATCGTGCGGCGCCGGGAAGACCAGGTCACCGTCACGGTGCTGGACCACCGCGTCAGGGTGACGACGACGCAACGCGACCTGCTGCTAGAGCCGGGTCAACAAGTGGCGTATGCCCCCCGTCAAGGAATGAGCGCCGTGCGCCACGCCGATCTACGCGCAGCCGCCGCTTGGCAACGCGGCAAGATCATCTTCGAAGGGCAACCGCTCGGGGAGGTGATCGACGAGTTGAATCGATACCACCGCGGCCAGATCTTTCTCGTGGATTCCCACCTTCGCGCCCTGCGAGTCAACGGCGTGTTCCAGATAGACAATCCTGTTCAAGTGGTCGACGCCTTAGAACAGTCTCTGCACATCCGTTCCACCCGCTTCTCCCGGTATCTGATCTTACTGCATCGGTAGCGCCGGCCTTCCGGCTCATTGTTGTCGAAAAAAATCGCGCGCGCGACATCCTTTTCGTTCTGCTCTCGGCGTCATGGTTAGTGGAGAACAGAGCCGTGAGACAACGTGAAGGAGTCGTTATGACCGATGTTCCGCTCGAAACTCGTCCAACTAAACAAGCACCACGATCGAAATACGCGCGAATGGGTCTCTGCTGCCTGGCATTGTTGCTGATGTTCGGAGAGGCATGGTCGGGAAAGGACTGGGCGCGCGCTCAGGAGCCGCGGGCCCGGCATTTCGAGATTCCGGCCGGCGGGCTGGCGGCAGCGCTCAATCGGCTGGCCGATGAGACCGGGTTACAGTTGGTGTACGACACCCAATTGGCCGAATCTCATCGCACCGGCGGTGTGTCGGGTGACTATACCGTGGACGCGGCGATCCGGCAGTTGCTGATCGGAACGCCTCTCAATCATCGATTTGTCAATGAGACGACCGTGACCCTCCAACCCACCGCCTCCCCAATGGCGCCACCTCCGACCGTTGCACCCCTTCCTCCCGAGGCGGTACCCGAGAAGGCGCAGGATTCCAGGGATCGGACACGCAAGAAGCCGGTCAAAGTGCCGGAAATTGTGGTGAAGGACATCAAGGAGCGGGATGAGCACAATTATGCCGCCGATGAGTCCTCCAGCGCTACAAGAATCGCTGTGCCGATCGAAGACATTCCGCGCTCGATCGGCGTGGTGACTCGCCAGGTCATGGAAGATCAGAAAGTGATTCGCATGAATGACGCGTTGCGGAATGTGAGCGGCGTGTATCAGTCGCAGTCGGCAGGCGGGCGAGGCGGCGAATTTACGATTCGAGGGTTTGCGACCAACTTAAACGTGTTCAAGAACGGCTTTCGCGATGATGGCACATTCGGCACCAAGGTCCCCTACGACGTCATCAATCTCGAGAGTATTGAGGTTGTGAAGGGGCCACCGTCCTACTTGTATGGGCGATCGGATCCGGGAGGCATTATCAATCAGGTCACGAAGGCCCCGCTGAAACATCGATACGCCGCCACGGAGTTGATCGTGGGTAACTACAATCTGTACCGCCCCACGATCGATGTCGGCGGGCCGCTGAACGAAAGCAAAACGTTGACCTATCGGTTCAATGGCTTGTACGAATCGTCGGAGAGCTTCCGAGAGGGGGTAAAGACCGATCGTGTCTTTCTCGCGCCGACCATCGGCTGGGAGATCGGGCCGCGGACCACATTTCGATTCGAAGGCGAATACGTCTATGACAAGTCGCCGATCGATCGAGGGATCGTTACGCTCGGGAATGCCCCGGCGTCTATTCCCATCGGACGATTTCTCGGCGATCCGACCAGACGACGGGAAACCAATGCGGGCAAGGCCACGCTGATCCTGCTGCATGATTTGAATGCTCAGTTGCGGTTGCGCAGTGCCTTTCGTACTGCAGTGACTCAAGAACGGTACTCAAGCCTCGAAGCCTCGAGCCTTGATGAGACGACAGGCATTCTTGCATTGGAGCGCAACGAATTGCCCTCGATCAACCAGAGCCACTACTGGCAAAATGAACTGTTAGGAACATTCACGACCTGGTCGATCAAACACAAGACAATCCTTGGCATCGAGCTTGGACGAGAGGTGCAGTCACAGCAATTCCGAGGAGATTTTGGAGCGCTGGGAAGTTCTATCAATATATTCAATCCTGCGCAGCGCCTCTTCGCCGATGGCCCGCTTGATTTGGCCGGTAATTTTCTCAGCACAAACAGTATTCTTGGCGGCTATGCCGGGGATCAGATCGATCTTCTACCCAACCTGCACGTACATCTGGGTGGACGTTACGATGTGATCGAGCAGAAAGAGAGGAGTCGACCGGATGATTTCGATCCGACCACACGAGGGACGAATACCACGGAAACCGCCTTCAGTCCCTCGATCGGAGCCGCCTATCAGCCTTGGCCGTGGGTCTCGATCTTCGCCAATTACACGGAATCCTTCGCCCCTCAGTTCGCGGGAGCGCGCAGCTTCACCGGAAGCATTTTTCGACCTGAGCGCGGAAAAGCCATCGAAGGCGGTCTAAAATTTCAGACGGCGAATGGGCGGCTTCGTTCAACTCTCGCCGCCTTCAACATCACGAAGAAAAATGTCTTGACGACCGATCCCGTCAATGGCCCCGTCTTCTCGGTCACCGCCGGCGAGCAGCGCAGCCGGGGGTTCGAATTCGACCTGAACGGCGAGATTTGGCCTGGGTGGAACGTGATCGCGACCTACGCCTATACGGACGCGCAGGTCACGGAGGACAATACCTTTGCCGTCGGCAGCAGGCTCGCCAATGTCCCGCGCCATCAGGGCAGCTTATGGACGACGTACTTTCTGCAGGAGGGACCCGGCAAAGGATTTGGAGCAGGGGTCGGCCTGTATGCCCAGGGGCGTCGAGAAGGAATCATCGCCTGCCGGAACCCTGCCGATTGCGGTGAGCTCTTTCAGATGGCAGGTTTCGTGCGGTTGGACGCCGCGTTGTACTATCGAAAGCCGGACATCTTCGAAAGGACCAACCTCCTGGCCGCGATTAATTTCACCAACCTACTCGATCAGCGATATTTTATCGGCTCTCAGTTTTCCGGATTGTCCCTCTATCCCGGCGCGCCGCTGACGGTGATCGGCTCGCTCAAGTTTGAGTTCTATTGAATGCCTGAACCAGGGACCAACGAAGGCGGTTGCGGGAAAGGGCGTGCGACGGCATGATTCCAACACGAGGCTGGAAGAGGACGCCTCCCCGTCATCATGCAGGATCAAGGTCTATCGAGCCCTCGAGTCCCTTCCAGATGAGTCTGCAGAAACCGCTCCATCTCACGAAAGAACGTGAGGCGGTCCTCCTGGCGGCTGAGGGAATGATCGCCGTCTGGCAGTTCAACATATCGCAAGCGGGTGAAACCTGCGTCTCGCAAGGCCTCGACCATGGCGCGGGATTGCTCGACCGGCACAGTCCGATCTTCCGCTCCGTGCACGATCAAGAGCGGGGTGCGTATCTTGTCGGCGTGATTGACCGGAGACGTGGCTTTCAGCCGATCGCGATCGGACCACCAAGCGCCTAACTGCCGCTCCGCCCCCAGCTCATACCCCAGAAACTGCCGTCTGTCCGTCAGCAGCGCGCGGAGGTCCGATACTCCCGCAAAGCTCACCGCGCAACGAAAGAGCTCCGGTGTCTTGACGATGCCCATCAATGCCGCATAGCCCCCATAACTCCCACCCACGATACAGATGCGTTCAGGGTCCGCGATGCCCTGCTCGATCGCGTATTGCGAGGCATCCGTCAGATCGTCTTGCATTTCGAGTCCCCAGCGCTTGAATCCCGCCTGCAAAAACTCCCAGCCGTAACCGCTGGACCTCCTGAAGTTGACTCTCAACACAGCCCAGCCACGACTGGCGAGAAACTGGGTCCAGTAATCGAAGTCCAGCACATCTCTGCTGGCCGGCCCGCCGTGAGGCAACACAATCAACGGCCCAGGCTGCCGAGCCTGCGCCGGACGAGTCACGTACCCATGCAAGACCGTGCCGTCTCTGGCCGTGAGAGTGACCGGCATGGGTTTGACCAGTTCATTCGGCACGAGCTTCGGATACGCATCCACCATCAAAATGAGCCGGTTGAGATCCTCGTCGTACAGATACCATTGAGGCGGTTGGGTCGTATGGCTGGAAACGACGATATGTCTGCGGCCATTCCGGCTGCTGTCCTGGATGTCGTTGATTCGTCCAGGGAGGGCCAGATCGACCCTGGTCTGCAGTGCTTTCGCCTTAGGATTCCAGTACATGCTGGAGGATTCGTCCAGGCGACTGCGAATACCGACCACTTGTTTGAGCCAGGACGAATAGATGAGACCGCCCTCGATGTCGTACCTGGCATGGGATGCCCGGAGCGTAGGCGGCACATGCGGTTCGGATATGTCGATGCTGTAGACTTCGGTTCTTCCATCGAGACGTTGTGCCACAAACAGAATGTTGGGATCCTCGTCGAATCCCAGAGGCGTGATATCCGGTTCACTTAGTGCGTCATACTTCCGCAATGTCTGCCAGCGATCCTGGCCCACCGGTTTAACCAGGATGTGGACGATGGTTCCGTCAACAGCCGTTCCCAACCGCACGACCCCCTGTCGGTCCGCCATCCAATACCGGATCCCATAGGTACTCCTCTCGATCAACTCCCGGCGGCCGGTGTACACATCCAATTTGTAGACATCGGGATAGGTGTGGTGGTCGAGATCGAGTGCGATCAGGACGGATCGGCTGTCCCCGGGAACCTGGCCGATGACCCTATCCTGAAGCTGCGGGAGATATCCCCTGGCAAACGAGTTATGGTCGCGACTCGGAGCGATCAGATCCGTCTTGAGGTTCGACCCATCGCGATCGATGGCAAAGAGGCGCGTCTCCGTCCACCGGAGATTGCTCCACCCATCGTCTGCCCCCACGCCTACCACCAGCCGTTCGTCATTAACCCAGTCAAACCAGCGAATCGAGTACCGCTTGTTGTCGCTCTCCAAGAGTCTTCGAGCCTCCTTGCCGTCGTAGGTCGTAACCACCAGATAGGTCTTGCCCGCGGCAGTATTTTGAATGGAGGCGATATGCTCCCCCGACGGAGACAGCGTCATCCGGCGCACCAGCGGGAGGGAGGCAAAGGCTTTCAGCGGGATACGACCGGGAATGTCCTCCAGCACGTCTACCGGTAGTGGTTCTGAACTCTGCCGCTCAGGCGTCAGGCAGCCTCCGATGAGCGCGCCCGTCAGGATCGCCATGGCCGAAAGCGCGACGACCCTCATAAGCCGGAATGACCGGACCAGGGTCGACGGCCGACAGTGGTGTCGATCGGTGCCGGCTACGGAAAACGGACAACTCGGCATGGGAGGCCCTCCTGAGATCGGGGAAGACGATAGGCAGCGCGAGGACGAAAATCGACAGAAACGGTATTTTGTCAATCACTTAATCTTTTTTGTTTTTTTCTGGTGCGGAATCCTCCGCCTCATACGTCTTAATAATAGGGTCTGCTCGGAGTATTCCGACGCATAAGGATTGTGTTGTTGTTCCGGCACAGAAAGGGATCGTCCGGTGGAGAGTCTTAAAGGCTTCGTTGATTACGGCATTATCGGTCTGCTTTTAGCCCTCAGCGTCTGGGCCATTGCCGTGGCCGTGGAGCGCTGGGTGTTCTATCGCCGCATCGACCCCCGGCGATACCGATCGGAGCAAGAATTCGAAGTAGCCCTCACCAAACGGTTGGTCGTGATCGGTACCGTGGCGGCGAACGCCCCCTATATCGGCCTCCTGGGAACCGTGTTGGGCATCATGTTGACGTTCCACACAATGGGGTCGTCCGGCACCATGGCGGTTCAGACCATCATGGTCGGTCTGAGCCTTGCGCTCAAAGCCACGGCGGTCGGCTTGTTAGTAGCGATCCCCTGCGTCGTCCTCAACAACGTGCTTCGGCGGCGGGTCACGGAGTTGCTGACCCAGTTCAAGGTTCAACATGGGACGTGATATCGACCAGATCAACGTGATTCCTCTGGTCGACGTGATGCTGGTGTTGCTGGTGATTGTGCTGACCACCGCCACATTCATCACCACCGGCCAGGTGCCCGTCCAACTGGCGAAGGCCAAGGAATCCGGAGACCGCAAGGACGTCCCGCTGGTGATTACCCTGACGGCGGAGGGGTCGCTCTTCATGAACGACCAGCCGGTGCCGCCGGACGGCCTGCGGATCGTGCTCAATGCTCAGTCGCGGGAATCGTCCGTGTTGGTGCGGGCCGATCGCGTGACCGTCCTCGATCGATTTGTGTCCGTCGTCGATGAGATCCGCAGCTTGGGCTTTCAACAGGTCAATCTCGAGGTGGTTCGCTCATGAGCCTGGCGCTGCCGATGGACTCCTCACAACGTCAGCGGGCCTCGCTCTGCTGGGCGTTCTCCATGTCGATTCACGGTCTGTTCGTCGGCATGGCTGTCTTCTTGCTCACGGAAATGCCGCCGCCGCCCCCACCCGTCTTCAAGTGGGATGTCGCGGTCGTGCAAACACCGCCCCCTGCGGCGGAGCCGGCGCCCCCGCCCCCGGTCGAGTCGCAACCTCCGCCTACTCCTCAGCCGGTGACGCCGCCCAAGCCTAAGCAGGTTCCGGTCGCCAAGGCCCAGCCCGTCGTCCGCCAGGTGCAGGAAGTGCAACAACCGCAACCGATTCAGCAGATCCAGCCCATTCAGGAAAGCGTGCCGGTGCAAACCGCCCAGACCGTGCAGCACGTCACGACTCAACAGGTCGAACCCGTCACGCAGACAGTCCAGGAGACGGTCAGCCCTACATCCGAAGTGGTGCAGACGGTCGTGGAGAGCACCGCAGTCGTTGAGGAGGCGACTCCCGCCGTACAGCAGTACTCAGCACCTCAAGCGGTGGCCTCATCCGAACCGGTGACGAGACAAGCCGAAGCCACCACGCAGGTCGCAGCGGTCGTAAGCGACGCGCCGGCGGTGGAATCGGCCCCTGCTCCGGTCGAGGCTCCGCCGCAAATCCAACAGGAGATCGTGCAACGACCGGTCGAAACCGTGCAGCGGCGGGTCGTGAAGCATCGAGCGATTCACACGCGCCCGGGGGAACGTCCGGATTACGGCTGGCTCTCTCAGGCGCTCTGGTCCTCGGTCGATCAACGCAAGCGTTACCCCGCCGAAGCCAAGCGCAACCATTGGGAGGGCCGAGTCATCCTTCGCCTCACGATCGAGCAGCAGGGCACTGCTGTCCATCTCTTGGACTTGTCTCTGGAAGAAAGTTCCGGCCATACGGTGCTGGATCGCCATACACTCGATATGGTTCGCAACGCCTTCCCCCTGAAGGTCAAGCATCAATTGGCGCAATCCAGGCTTCAACTCGATTTACCTTTCTCGTATCATATGGAATAATCACCCTCTAGCCCCAGTAACGGAGAATCTTATGTCGTTACGTCATGCCGTATGTTCCCTGATCCTGCTCACAGCCGCCTCGATCGCCACGCTGAGCTCGTGGGCAGTCGCGCCCACCTTTGCACAGAACGGCGACAAACCGTTTCATGCGCTCGTCACGGACGCCAAGGATATGCAGACCGACCTGAAAAACGTGGTGTTCTACTGGGAAGAAAAAGTCAGTGAAACCTCGTTCATTCCGCATGAACTGAAACATCTCCCGGTGAAGCGCGGCACCGCCACGGTGAACATTAAGTTCGACGGGGTCAAGCACATCGAAGTCACGCCGGGGGCGGACAAGGCACCGCCGTCGCTGCACATCACCTTGACCAGCGGCAAGACGGGCGATTTTCCTCTGGCCATCGACGGGAGCTTCAAGGGCGATTCGGACTTCGGCCAAGTCGACCTCCCTGTACAGGGCTTGAAGAAGCTCGAATTCAAATAGGCGGGTCCTGTCACGCCCGACACACGTCTGTCGCCACCGGTCCGGAGGATCAGGAGCGCCGTCGCACCACTCATGACTCCTCGTCGCACCACCTATTTGTTGCTCCTCGCATTGACGGCGATCTCCGTCACCTATGCCGTGAACTGGACCGGCTTGACGCCGGTCCCCGCCTCGGATGTCTCCGGCACTCCTCCCACGGGCACGGCCGTCGTGTTGGCGCCGGTCACGATCGATCGCATTCGACACACCATCAGAGCGGTCGGAACCTTACGCGCCAACGAAAGTATCCTGATTCGCCCGGAGATCGCGGGACGTATCCGCCAGGTCTGGTTCGAAGAAGGCCAGGCTGTGGAAAAGGACCAACTGCTGATCGATCTGGATGATTCGGAACTCCAGGCGGAACTCGCGCAAGCCGCGGCGCAACTCAAAGTCAGCCGCCTGACCTATGAGCGGCTCAAACAACTCGACTTGGACGGCAAGCGATACGTTACGAAACAGCAACTCGATGAAGTAGCCGGTGCGCTTCAAGTCTCCCAAGCCAACCACGCCCTCTATGCCACCCGGTTGGCCAAAACGAAAATTCGCGCCCCCTTTTCTGGTATCACCGGAATCCGCCGGGTCTCCCCCGGCGACTTTGTCGGCTCGGGTCTCGACATCGTGAACCTGGAAGACCTTGCCCAACTCAAGATCGACTTCAAGGTCCCGGAAACCCTGTTGCGCCATCTGGCCCCGGGCCAGCCCATCGAGTTGACGACGGACGCCTACCCGGGCGAAACCTTCCACGGGGCCGTCTACGTGATCGATCCCCAGGTCGAGATGACCACCCGCTCCGTACAGGTCCGCGCCCGCATCCCCAATCCGCAACAACGTCTCCGGCCCGGCATGTTTGCCCAAGTCCTTCTCACCTACGGACAGGAGGAACGGGCCTTGCTGATCCCGGAAGAGGCCGTCATGCCGAAACAGGAGAAGACCTACGTCTATCTGGCGAAGGAGGGCGCCGCTCAGCAGCGGGAAATCACACTGGGCACACGCACCAGAGGCTTCGTTCAGGTTCTCACCGGACTCACGGAACAGGATGCGGTCATCCGTGTCGGACACCACAAGCTGCAGGAGGGCGATCCCATCGTCGCCTTGACGGAGCCCGCCCGCTGACGCCCCAGGCCACACACGCATGAAATTGTCCGCCCTCTCCATCGAGCGTCCGGTCCTCGCCACCGTCGCGACGCTCTTGCTGATGCTCTTCGGCCTGCTGTCGTACTCACGACTGCCGATCCGCGAGTACCCCGACATCACCTTCCCCGTGGTCTCCGTGCTCACCGTGTATCAGAGCGCCGACGCCCAACTGGTCGAAACGGACATCACGTCGGTGCTGGAGGATGCGTTGAGCGGCGTCGAGGGGCTGCGGACCTTACGTTCGACCAGTCGAGAGGGTCTCTCGACCATCAGCCTCGAATTTGCCCTCACGCGAAACCTGGATGCCGCGGCCAACGATGTGCGCGACCGTGTGGCCCGAGTGCGATACCTCTTGCCTCAGGGCATCGAACCCCCGCTGGTCATGAAGGAGGATAGCGAAGCGGACGGCATCATGTGGCTCGCGGTGATCAGCGACCGCCACAGCGAACTGGACATCACCGACTTCGCCCAACGCCAGCTGAAAGACCGGCTCGCGCCGCTGCCGGGCGTCTCCAGCGTGGCCCTCGACGGGGAACGCCGTTATGCGATGCGGATCTGGCTGGATCCGGATCGGCTCGCCTCCCGGCTCCTGACGGTGGAGGACGTCGAGACCGCCCTGCGTACCCAAAATGTCAACATGCCGACCGGCCGCATCGAAAGCACCCAACGGGAATTCAGCGTGCGGATGGGCGGCGGGTTGGAGCGCCCGGAGCAGTTCAATCAGTTGATTTTGGCCTATCGCGACGGCTACCCGGTCCGCCTGCAGGATGTGGGGCTCGCCGAGATCGCCGCCGAGGACGAACGAAAACTGGTGCGCGTCAACGGCAAGCCGGCCATCGGGCTGGGCATCATCAAACAGTCGAAGGCCAATACGCTGGAGACCGCTCGCGCCGTCAAACGCACCCTGCCCTCGCTGGAAACCTTGCTCCCGGAAGGCATGCAGCTTGTCACCGCGTTCGACAGCTCGATTTACATCGAACGATCCCTGCGCGAAGTTTACCAAGCCGTCGCCCTATCCGTAGTCCTCGTGGTCCTGGTTGTGTTTCTATTTCTGCGGAGCGCGCGGGCCACGCTGATTCCCACCGTGGCCATTCCCGGCTCCATCCTGGGCACCTTCGTCCTGATGCAAGCCACCGGCAGCTCGATCAACACGATCACGTTGCTGGGCTTCGTGTTGGCTATCGGGCTCGTCGTGGACGACGCGATCGTCGTGGTCGAAAATGTGTACCGGCGCATCGAGCAGGGGTTCACTCCCAGAGAGGCCGCCCTCGAAGGGAGCCGGGAGATCGGGTTCGCCGTGATCTCGACGACGTTGACGCTCGCGGCAGTCTTCTTTCCGATCATCTTTCTCCCCGGCATTGTCGGACGGCTGTTTTCCGAGCTCGGTATCGCCGTCGCCGGTTCTGTGCTGCTGTCGGGGTTCATCGCCCTCACCCTCACACCGGCCATGTGCGCCCGCCTGTTGAATCGAACCGCTGTTGCCGGCTCATCGGCGACAGGGTCGGCGTTGGATAGCGCCGCCTGGCTGCAATGGCTTACCGGGCGCTATCGTGCCGCTCTGGAGTGGGCCCTCCGGCAACCCTCGCCGGTCGTGCTCGCAGCCCTTGCCTCCTTGGCCGTGAGCGGCCTGCTCCTCTGGGCCCTCCCGAGCGAACTCGCGCCGCTGGAAGACACGGGCTGGTTCGCCATCCACGTCAACACCCCGGAGGGATCCACCATCGACTACACGGACCGGTATGCCAAGGACACCGAGACGACAGCCGCACGCATTCCCGAGATGGATTCCTACTACACCGTCGTCGCGCGCGGCTGGCGCCCGACGCTGGTGACCCACGCCGTCACCTGGGTGACCCTGAAAGACTGGTCCGATCGCGACCGGGCGCAACGGGAGATCGTCGATGAGGTGGAGCCGGCCCTATCGGCCATTCCCGGCGCCAGCGTCTTCGCGCTCAACCCGCCCCCCTTCAATCAGGAAGACAGCAAGACGCCGGTGCAACTGGTGATTCACGGTCCGACCTATGACGTGTTGGATAAGATCGTGACGCAGGTCCGCCATGACGCCGCGAACCATCCGGCGTTGGTGAACATCGAGAGCGACCTCGACCTCAACAAGCCCGAGCTGCGAGTCGACATCAGCCGCGACAAAGCGGCCGACCTCGGCATTCCGGTCGAGACGATCGGCCGGACCTTGGAGGTGTTCCTCGGTGGACGGAAAGCCTCCATGTTCATGCGCGAAGGGAAGGAATATCCCGTCATCATCCAGATGCGCCCCCAGCATCGCGGAACCAAATCGGATATCGACCGCCTGCACGTCCGCGGGACGCAGGGGGATTTGATCCCGCTCAGCAACCTCGTCTCATTGAGCGAGACCGTCGCCCCGAAACAGCTCAACCACTACGAAAAACTGCGCGCCGCCACGATCAGCGCCGGGATCGGTCCCGGCTCCACCCTCAGCCGATCGGTGGAGTCGTTGGAACAGATCATCCGCGCACATCTCCCTCCGGGAGCCAGCATCAGTTACGCAGGGGAAACGAAAGAGTTCAAGGAGTCGTCGGGTAATCTCCATTTCACCTTTGTGCTGGCCCTGCTGGTCGTCTATCTCATCCTGGCGGCCCAGTTCGAGAGCTTCCGCCACCCGGTCACCGTCCTCGTGTCGGTACCGCCGGCTCTGGCCGGGGCGTTGCTCGCTCTGCTGCTGTTCCGGGGAACCTTGAACATCTACAGCGAAATCGGCTTGATGATCCTGATCGGGCTCGTCACGAAAAACGCCATTCTCATTGTCGAGTTTGCCAATCAGCTGCGGCAGGACGGCCGTTCGATCCAGACGGCCATCGTCGAAGCCGCAGTTTTGCGACTTCGTCCCATCATCATGACGACGATGTCCACCATCCTCGCCGCCCTCCCCTTGGCCTTGGCCTCCGGCGCCGGCGCCGCAGGCCGCTGGCACATCGGCCTCGTCGTCATCAACGGGCTCGTGCTCTCGACGCTCCTCACTCTGTTTTTGGTACCAGTGATCTATACGATGTTGGCTAAGACCTGGGCGGCGCGACATGTCGTGACGACCGGTCCTGGTCTGGGCACAGTCCTGCCGAGCCCCACGCATTTCAGAGACTAGAGCGACACCTCCTGTTCCAGGATACGAACGCATGACGATGTAAGCTCCCCATAAATTGAGACAGTCATACGGAGAACGTTCTGGCAGATGACGTCTCCCCCAAAAACGACGGCACTCTAAAACGAGAGTAGAATGGCGGCTTCGGCGGTCCTCGACGAAAGGAGTGGATCGATGAAGCGGTCACGATTCTCGGAAGAGCAAATCGTCTATGCCATCCGGCAAGCCGAGAGTGGCCCCCCCATCGGGGCTGTCTGTCGACAGCTCGGCATCGCCGAGCACACCTTCTACGCCTGGAAAAAGAAGTATGCGCATTTCGGCGTGAGTGAACTGCGCCGACTGCCGCAGGTGGAAGAGGAGAATGCCCGGCTCAAACGACTGGTGGCCGAGCTCTCGCTGGATCAGCACATGCTGTCGGAGGCGCTGCGAACAAACGTCTAAGGCCCGCGCGCCGTCGGGAGCTCGCCCAGTGGTTTCACGGGACGTTTCAGGTGAGCTGTGCGCGGGCCTGTCGGTTGGCGCAGTGTGGTCGCGCGTCGTGGTATCGGAAGAGTCAGGCCAAGGATCAGACCGCCCTGCGGCTGCGCATGCGCGATCTGGCGCATGCGCGGCCTCGGTGTGGCTATCTGCGCATCTGGGTCTTACTGCGGCGGGAAGGTTGGGCGGTCAACCGGAAGCGGGTCCGGCGCTGGTATCGCTTAGAGGGGCTCCAGTTGCGCATGCGGGTGCGCCGACGAAAGCATATCGCCCTGCATCGTGGGCCAGCTCCCGTGCCGGTCGGCCCGTCGGAACGGTGGAGTATGGATTTCGTGCAGGATACCTTGAGTGAAGGTCGGCCCTATCGGATTCTGACCGTCGTTGATAACTGGAGTCGCTCTAGTCCTGTCCTAGAGGCCGGATTTCGGATGTCTGGAGCGCTGGTGAGTCAGGTACTGGATCGCGTCCTGGGAGAGGGCCAGCGGCCTCGCTCCATCACGGTCGATCATGGGACGGAATTCCAGTCCCGTGCGCTCGAGGAGTGGGCGTATCGACGGGGCGTGCAGCTCGACTTCATTCGACCGGGGAAACCCGTCGAAAATGCCTTCATTGAATCATTCAACGGACGGCTGCGGGATGAGTGTTTGAATGTACATCAGTTCGCCTCGCTGGCTGAGGCCCAGGCGACCATCGAAGCCTGGCGCGTGGACTATAATACCCGCCGTCCCCACAGCTCACTTGGGCACCTGACGCCAAGCGAGTTCGTCAGGCCACGTCAGGAAGAACAGGACACCGAAAAAGTCGTCTGCTCTCCTTAAGAGCTGTCTCGGAATGGGGTCAACGTCAGAGACCAGAAGTTCTCCCTTGCCAGTGTCTCGTTGACGGGGGAGCTTACAACGAGAGATCGTGCGAGATGGCCGAACATTCCGCGCGGTCTACCCTGAACCAACCTGCTTGCGTTGCTGTGCGGCCAACCATCGGCCAAGCCAGGCCCACAAGACCATGAGGGGCACCAGGGCCCAGGCAATCTGTGCGGTCGTCACGCCAAGCGCCTTCACGCCAGACACCAGCCACCCCGTTGAGGCATCTCCGGCTCGCGAGATCGCCGTATCGATGAAATTTTTCGCTTTGTATTTCTCTTCGCGGCTGACCACCGTAAACAGGACTTCCCGCGCCGGTTTCGAAAGCGCGTACTCTCCCACCCGTCGCAACACCGAAAAGCCGACATACACCACCAGCCCCGGCCAGAGAGCGATTCCCCAAAACCCAACCAGGCTGACTGCCGGAAGAAACAAGAGCGCGGCCACCAATCCGAATCGGGCCACCAGGCGGTTCGTGATGAAGAGCTGAGTCAGCCACGTGAGGAGATTCGTCGCGAAATCCAGCATCGAGAAAAATCGCGTCCTGGCCTCCGGCTGACTGAAGTGTTCGGCTACCAGCCGCACCTGCTCGAAGTAGAGGAAGGTCGCGGTCATCGTCAAACAGGTGAGATACCCGCAGATGCCGAGCAGATAGGGCGACGACCAGACGAGGCGCACACCGGCCAGAAACCCACCGCCCAGCGGTTCGCCGCTGTTCTCGCGATGGATGTCGGATCGGCTCCGGCTCCACACCTCCAACTTGTAGATGCACCAGAGGCACGCCGCCAGAAACAGCGCCGAGGCCAGCATGAGCACAGGAACGGGAAAGACATAGGTCAGTCCTGTGGTGATGAGGGGACCGAACAGGGCCCCCGTACTGCCACCGGCCGCAATGACCCCGAAGAGTCGGGCGCCCTGGGCCGGCGTGAAGAGATCGGCCATGAAACTCCAAAACACCGACACCACGAACAGATTGAAGACCGACAGCCACACGAAGAATCCTCGAGCGATCCATTCCATAAACCGGCCGCCCGTCATCAACAGGTACAGCACCAGCAGGTTGGCAATAAAGAAGAGGTAGACGGCGAGCAACAACCGGTAGCGCGAATACCGCGCGGACAACCAACCGAAAAGCGGCGTGACGGCCAGCAGGGTGAGGAACGTGCCCGTCATCATCCAGGGCAGGTTCTGTACTCCGCCTTGGATCGCCATTTCGTCGCGTACGGGACGAAGAATGTAGTAACCGCAGAGGAGGCAGAAAAAATAGGCGAAGGACCAGGCCAACGGCCACAATTCCTGCGGCTGCACCTGAACGAACCGGCTCACTGATCGACGCCATCTCTCCATGGAATTCCGAGTGGGCGCAGTCTACCAGGCCCACGATCCCACGTACGAAGAAAATTTGCTACAATGCCGCGCGAGCACATCGTGTTGCAGCACCAGCCCATCGGGAGATCTCCTCGTTCATGATCGACCTGCGTAGCGATACGGTCACCAAACCCTCCCCCGCCATGCGCGAGGCCATGGCTCGCGCCGAGGTGGGCGATGACATTTACGGGGAGGACCCCACAGTCAACCGGTTGCAGGAGGCCGGCGCCGCCCTCGTGGGAAAACGTGCCGCGCTGTTCGTGCCTTCAGGCACCCTCGGCAATCAACTCTGCCTCCGGGCGCAGGCCGAGCCAGGACGTGAAGTAATCGTTGAAGGTCAGTGCCATATCATCCGCTATGAACAGGGTGCAGCGGCCGCGCTGGCGGGAGTTCAACTCCACTGGATCACCGGCCGGCAAGGCCTCATGACTGCGGAGCAGGTCGAAGCGGCCATACGCCCCACCGATCCCTACAGTATTCAAACCGCATTGATCTGCATTGAGAATACGCACAATGCCGGGGGCGGGACCATCTACCCGCTGGCGACCATCCAATCCATCCGCGCAGTGGCCAAGGCCCACGGATTGCCCATGCACCTCGACGGCGCCCGCCTGTTCAATGCGGTCGTGGCGTCCGGAATCGCCGCCGCCGACTACGCGCGTCATTTTGAAACGGTCGCCTTTTGTCTCAGCAAAGGATTGGGTGCACCGGCCGGGTCGTTGATCGCCACCGACGATCTTGCCCTGCTGGAACGGCTGCGTCGCTTCCGGCGCATGTATGGAGGCGCCATGCGGCAGTCGGGGATTCTGGCGGCTGCGGGGCTGTATGCGTTGGAGCACCACGTACATCGGCTCGCGGATGACCATGCCCATGCGAAACGGCTGGCAGACCGGCTTGCGCAAATCCCGGCGGTCTCCATCAACCCCGCCGCAGTGGAAACGAACATCCTCTTCTTCGACCTACGTAGCCCTCGGCTTTCCGCGCCGGCCTTCGTCGCGACTCTCAGGCAGGAAGGCGTTCTGCTGAACGCCGTGAGCGCGCACACCTGTCGCGCCGTCACCCACCTGGACGTGTCGGCCAAGGCCATTGAGCAGGCAGCCGACGCCATCACACGCGTGCTTATCTCCTCTTCACATTGACAGCCCGCCTGTCCCCTCATATACAATGCACTCACGCGACGCGAAACAAAGAGGGATGAGTGTCACTGCAGGCCGTCTCGTTTCAACACATCACCCGGATCCTCGACCTGACCGATACCTTGGGCATCAATCGCGAGTGGGTGGAAATTCCCCTCTCCCCCGAGAGTCCCGGAATCGTCCGCAAACTTCCTAATGGAAAACTTGAGATTATTGTGGACGCCGACCAGCCGTTCGACACGTGGCTCGGCACCTTGGAGCAACAGATACGACGTGTCCAGGTCGCCTGACCACGTTGAAGGGTAGATATGGACTCACACCTGACCGATCTGTCACCGCAATCGCCGCCCACCCTTCCCTCGTCGGAAGAGCTGAAGGCTGAGTTACTCGATATTCCCGAACCGCCCGAGCTGCCTCCCGCCGTCCCGCCGCCCGGCTATGAAGACGCGGTGACAGGCGCCGTGAAATACATTCGCGCGAAACGCGGGGGCGATTTGGTCGGCATCATTCTGGTCGGGTCCGGCGCCCGTCGCGCCGTCACGGCACACAGCGACATCGATCTCATCGTGCTGGTCAAGGGCCCGGCCGACGCGCAGGAAATGGTCCGCGTGGGAGACCGGCTGGTCGATATTCGGTATGGCGAGCACAAGACGGTGGCCGAGGATCTGGCCTATTCCCCCCGCCTGGCGCCGTTGCTTCGGAAGGGACGGATTCTCTACGACCACGAAGAGGTCGCCGCCCAACTGATCGCCAAGGCCGCGCAACGGTTTCGCCAGGGCCCGCCGGCCGCAGGGATTCATGAGCGCATCCGCCTCAAGGCCGAATGTCTCCACTGGCTAGGCAAGGTGGAGGACCTGCGGGACCGGCCCAACACGGCGCAATATCTCCTGCAATTGTTCTTTGAAGACTGCCTGTCGGCGTTCTTTCGCCTTCGCGGGCTCTGGTTCACGGCACCGGTCGATACGCTGCGATTCCTGGCTTCGCGCGACGCGGCACTTGGAGAGTTGGCCGGCCAGTTTTTGAGCGCGGCGACTCTGCACGACCGCCTGACCGCCGGTCGCCGCTTTGCCGAGACCTTGTTTCGCGAGATTCCCCTTCCGCCCCGCGTGGACTAAGAGGGCCGCCATCGGCAGGGCGGCCTTGTGTTTGCGTTCCTGCCGGACCGTGATACCATCAGCCATCCGCCGAACCGGCATCGCCACAGGCCGCGCGAGGCCGACTCACGACCAGTCATCACACACCGGGACTCACCAGAGAGGATGACCTATGGAACTAGGATTTATCGGGTTGGGCAAGATGGGGATGAACATGGTGACGCGCTTGCGGCAGAGCAACCACCGCATCGTGGCCTACGACCGCGCGTCGGACGTCGTCGCACAGGCGGAGCGCACCGGATGTATCGGCGCGACCTCGCTGAGCGACCTCGTTTCGCACCTGACCGCGCCGCGCGCCGTGTGGATCATGGTGCCGTCCGGAGCGCCGACCGAAGAGACCATCCAAGCGGTGGCCGCGCTGCTGCAACCGGGCGATACGATCATCGACGGGGGCAACACCCGCTTCCATGACGATACACGCCGCGCGGCCGAGCTGAAGACGCGAGGCATTCACTATGTCGATGTCGGCACCAGCGGCGGCATCTGGGGACTGACGGTCGGTTATTGCTTGATGATCGGGGGCGAACAGGAATCGGTTCGTCGACTGACACCGATTTTTCAGACGTTGGCACCCGAGCAGGGATGGGCCCATGTGGGCGCCCACGGTGCCGGCCACTACGTCAAGATGGTACACAACGGCATCGAGTACAGCATGATGCAGGGCTATGCCGAGGGCTTCGAACTCATGGCGAAGAGCGAATACCGCCTCGACCTGGGCAAAGTCGCCGACTTGTGGATGCATGGCAGCGTCGTCCGTTCCTGGCTCCTCGAATTGGCCGTCGGCGCCCTGAAGCAGGACCCCAAACTCGAGCAGCTGAAGGGATATGTGCAGGACTCCGGCGAAGGACGATGGATGATTCAGGATGCGATCGACAAAGACGTGCCGGTACCGACCCTGACCGCGGCCCTCTTCACCCGCTTTCGTTCACGGCAGGAAGAATCGTTCGCGGAGAAAATGCTGGCGGCCTTGCGCAACGCGTTCGGCGGACATAGTGTCCGCCGCTGACCTTTACCCAAGAAAGATCGAGCCCATGTCCTCACCGACGACTTCTCTTGATTGCAAACCCGTGCCGGAATCCGTGCCGCCCGTTGGACCATGCACCCTGGTCATTTTCGGCGGCTCCGGAGACTTGGCCCGTCGGCGCCTGATTCCGGCAGTCTACAATCTTCTACTGGATGGGCTGTTGCCGGCCACCTATGCGGTGATCGGTCTGGGCCGCAAGCCGATGACCGACGAGGAGTTCCGCACCCTGGTGCGGGAAGGGGTCGTGAAACACTCGCGACAGGCATTGGTGCCGGACACCTGGGAGGCCTTTCAATCCCATCTGTTTTACATCCAAGGGGAAAACGAAGATCCACAGACCTACCAGGCGCTTCGTGCCAAGGCTGAACAAGTCGAACGGGACATGCACCTGCCGGGAAACCGGATTTTTTATCTCAGCATTCCCCCCAGTTCCTTCGCCTCCGTCTGTGAGGGACTGGCTCATTCGGGACTCGCAACATCGGCCGGCACCGCCTCCCCCTACTCGCGTATCATCGTCGAAAAACCGGTGGGCCGCGATCTCGCCTCCGCGCGCGAGATCAACGAAGTGACCGGGAAGGTGTTCGATGAATCCCAGATCTTCAGGATCGACCACTACCTGGGAAAAGAAACGGTGCAGAATCTCATGGTCGTCCGTTTTGCCAACAGCATTTTTGAACCGATCTGGAATCACAAATACATCGACCATGTCCAGATCACCGTCAGCGAATCGGAAGGCGTGGGAACCAGAGCCACCTACTATGAGGAAGCCGGGGCGTTGCGGGACATGATTCAGAATCATCTGCTCCAACTGCTCTGCCTCGTCGCCATGGAGCCCCCCTATTCACTCGACCCCGACGTCGTCCGAAATGCCAAGATGGAAGTGCTGCGCTGTCTTCGACCCATCGTGGGCCAGGATGTCGCGCAGTATACGGTTCGCGCACAGTATGCAGAGGGCACCGCACATGACCAGCCCGTGCCTGGCTACCGTCGGGAGAAAGGGGTGAATCCCAACTCCATCACGGAAACCTACGTCGCGGTCAAAGCGTTCGTCGAAAACTGGCGCTGGTCCGGCGTACCCTTTTACCTGCGCACCGGCAAGGCCCTCCCGAAACGCGCCAGCGAAGTCGCCGTGCAATTCAAGGACATTCCCCAGATTCTCTTCAACGCGAACCCGGCACAACCGCAACCGGCCAATGTGCTGACCTTGCGGATTCAGCCGGACGAAGGCCTGTCGCTCCGCATCATCTCGCGAGTCCCCGGCACCCGCGCGCAAACCCATCCGGTGGAGATGGACTTCCAATACAGCGACGTCTTCGGCTGCCCCTCCCCGGAAGCCTATGAACGGTTGCTGCTGGATGTGATGGCCGGCGATGCCTCACGCTTCATGCGACGCGACGCGGTGGAGGCCTCCTGGGACTGGGTCACGAAAATTCTGGATGGGTGGACTCAACAGAAACTTCGCTGGTTGCCGGAATATCCGGCCGGAACCTGGGGCCCCGTGGAAGCGGAACGGATGATTCAGAACGACGGCCGGAGCTGGCGGATTTTGTAGGGACAGCCGGGTACGGAGTCTGGGGTTCACGCAAGAGGCAGCTGCCGTCGAATCTCGTCCTTTTTCCCGATGCCGCCGATAAACCGGGAGAATACTCCCTGCTCGAACAAGGCGAGCGCAGGCAAGGAACTGATCTCCAACTCGGCGGGAATCTGGAAGTTTTCCTGCACGTTCATCTTCACAATCTTGACGGTCGTTCCCAACTCTTCGTGCAATAGCTCCAACTGCCTCAAGAGCGCGAGGCAATGCGCGCAACCAGGCTGCCAAAACTCAACCAGCACCGGCATGGACGCGTGCTCCACCTCACGTGCGAAGGTTCGATCCGTCACCTCTTCGATCATGGGTTCGCCGCGCCCGAGGAGGAAGAATCGAGTAGAAGCGAATCGTCGGCAAACAGGCGCTCATAGGCCAATTGGCCGAACAGCCGGTAGCCGGAGGTCGTGAGATGCAATCCGTCGTTCGAGTAGGGCTGCGCGAGCATGAGGGAGTTCGGTTCGACCGTCGCCGTGAAGAGGTCGAGGGAGCGAAGGCCTTTCGATACGGCATAGTCGGTAATCAACGCATTCAATCGTTGACGACGCTGAATGTGTTGCGCAAGCCAGGCGGCAGCTTCCGGATTCTCTCCTCCCAGTTCGACCCGGATCGACGGCACGGTCACGGGAACCGGCACAATCGAATTCGCCCTCGCCAACTCATACATCTTGAGCAGGTTGCGCATGATCTCAGCCGGATCGGCATTCCATCCGAGATCATTCGTTCCCCCGAGGACGATCACCACCTGAGGGCGGCGATCGAGGACCGCGGCACGAAACCGAAGAACCATTTCACCGGTCACCTCGCCACACACCGCACTGACCGCAACCAGCCCCCGTTGGCCCAGGCGCTCCTGCAAGACCTGCCCATAGGGCGCGTCCTCCGCAGCAGGATTCGACGGGCTGGGCACCTGGTATCCGGCCGTGAGGCTGTCGCCGAAACAAAGAATGAGCGGGAGTCGCGAAGCAGACGCCATGGAGGGATTCTACTGTCCTGGCTGAACCGACGCAATCCTGGCCATCGCCCCATCATCGACTCGCCCCGACGTTGACGACGCGCGCGCGAGCCCTGCGCAGACCGGCTATTTTCTTGACGAAGACACAGCCTCGCGATACGACTGACTCTTATGGAACCTACAGTCCCGATCCCGGACGGCGCACCACTCGCCCAGCTTGCGCGAGCCCAGGTCGATCCTGAGGTCGCCGCAGTGAAGCAACTGTTGAAGCTGCTCGACAAGGCGGCGAAGTCCGCCCGCACCTACGGGACCAAGAATCCGGTCGCACAACGGTTCTTCCAGCAGTTCTATGACGATCTGACCAAGCACCTTGCACACCATACCCACCTCGCGCTCCTCGTCCAACGTGACCAATTATTTCTGAAGGAAGAGGTTGTCTACGAGCCGGAGCGTGACGCCACGGGAGACAGCTTCGCCTTCAAGATGTATTCGGACGGCATTCGCGAACTGAGCTTTCACCAAGGACTGACGCAAGAAGACCTCGCCTTCTTTCTCGATGCGCTCTGGGGCGTACCCGCCGCTGAGGCCGGGACGGAACAGCCAGCCGCCGAACAGGAAGATGACGACGACATTGTGACGCGGTTATGGGCCAAGAACCTCGACACGATCACCGTGGTCACCGCCGAGGAACTGGTGCGGTCGTCCGGGTTCGGCCATGACGAGCTCGAGCTGCAGACCCAGGGCTACATGAACCTGTCGGTCGAATCATTGCGCGAACTCCTCGACCGCGAGCGTGCTCACAAAACGGCCGACACCGAAGGCGCCTCCGGATCTAGCGAGCTGGACAGAAGCACGGCAGAGAGCGGATCCGCCGGCGGAACCGGCGCAAGCCGGAACCGTCGACTCCAGCCCAGCCTGGTCGGATACGACGTTTCCGAGCAGGAGCTTGAGATGCTCGCGCAAGAGATCCAACAGGAAACGGCACGTAATCCCACCACCTATATTCTCGATATCCTAACGGCCGTCCTGGCGTCGGAACCGTCGCCGGCCTTACTGAGCAAACTATTCGAGGTCTGGGACAGCGTCATCGATGTGTTGATCCGCGCGGGGGAATGGACCCTGCTTGAAACCGTACTGACCATGTTGCAGGAAGCAGAGACCGTTCGGCCCGATCTCTCGGAGAGTCACACGCAACAGGTCGCCGGCCTGTTCGATGGACTGCACCGCCCTGAGCGCCTGAAAGCCATCGGGGCACATTTGAACCGCGCACCGCAGGCTAAAACCGACGGGTTGATGACGCTGCTGCTGATGATGAAGCCGGAAGCGGTTCCCGGGCTCTGTTCCCTCCTTGCAATGTTGGATGCCCCGGCACATCAAGCCGTGATCATGGAAGCCCTGCAGACGACCGCGCGCGACCATGCTGAACCGATCCTTCGCGGCCTGACGGACAAGCGCCCGACGTACGTGCGCAACCTGCTCACGCTCCTCTCCCGATGGAACGATCCGCGATTCGGCGATCACGTCGAGAAAACGTTGCGACATCCTGAGGCGACCGTTCGCCGCGAAGCCTTGCGGCTCCTTGCGACCCTTCGACCGTCGGGAACCGGCACCAAACTAGTCGCGCTGCTGGGTGACGGGGATGAAACCGTCCGCCTGACTGCCATGAAGGTGCTGGCCAGCGGACAGTACGCGGCTCCATTTTCGGCCTGGGCTCCCTTTGTCACGGCGGATGACTTCTATGACCGGTCCCCGGCGGAAAAACGAGCCATCTACCTGGCGATCAAACATACGGCCGGGGACGAAGCCGTCCCCTACTGGCAGGGTCTACTGACCGAATGGTCCTGGACGAACCGCAAAAAGAAGGAAGAACTGGCCCTGCTCGCGGCGGACACCCTCGGCAAACTTGGCACGCCGGCCGCAATCACCGCCCTGGAACTCGGACAGAAGAAAGGCGGCAGCGCCGTCAAGCAGGCCTGTGGTGTTGCCCTATCGGTTGCCAACCGCAACCATCGACGACAATTTCCATCCGCAGCCAACTCCTGATCACGAGGATTTCACCTGTGAGCGACGCTCCATTCCCCAACAACGAGCTTTCGGCAGCAGCGGAGGCGCATCCGATCCTGACCCATGAGCGGTCGCTGGCGAACAAGATCGCCAAGGGGTCCGAGGCCGGCGACATTCTCGATCAACAACTCGCGATGTTGGGCATTCAGCTCGTGACCCAGCTCAACGTCCTGATCAAAACCTCGCGCATCCACGGGCGCACGAATGCAGCCCTCGACAAGCCGGTGGACTCGATGTTGACCCTCGTGAAGACTCTGGCGGCGGATCATCCCGTGGCGCTCCGGCTGCAGAACGATTTTCTGTTCTTGGGGGACAGCCATCTGAAGATGAGCTCGCAACAGATGGCCGTGTTTGCCAGCATCATCGAGGCCCTCAACAAATGGCACATCGGGGGAGTCTCGTTCGCCGCGACGGCTGAATCGAAGGACTATCGCGAATTCGCCTACCTGTTTGTCAGCCTTGATCCCGAAAAACATGCGCTCTCGGATCTGCAGGAAGCACTGCAGAACGCCGGCGTCACAGGCATCGAGCTGGAAGAACCCAGGACGCTTCAGTTGCAACATCTGGCGGAGCCCGATGGAGCCGCCGGAGGCGTGAAGGCAGGCCTTGGGACAACGGTTTCGGATGCAGCGAGCTTGAAGGACAAGCGCAGGGCCCTCGCCAAGGGGGGCTATGCCAAAGCGGCGTCGGCGCTGGGTGATTTGAACAGGAATACACGCGCCGGCGGCACCGTCAGTTTCAAACAGGCCAAGCGGGCGATTCAGAACATCGTCGAATTGTTGATGCAGGACGAATCCACGCTGCTCGGGCTCACGAATCTTCGTTGCCACGACCAATACACGCACAACCATTCCGTGAACGTCTCGCTGTTGGCGATGGCCCTCGGCAATCGGGCCGGCTACCCGAAGGTCGACCTGGCAGACCTGGGCCTGTCGGCGCTTTTTCATGACGTGGGGAAATGCGCCATTTCCCTGGATGTCCTCAACAAGCCCGGGGAGTTCACTCAGGACGAGTGGGCCATCATGCGATCGCACCCCATCGAAGGCGTCTTCACCCTCGTGAAGGCCCGCGGCATCAACAACGTGCCGGCCCGCATGGCCGCCGCTTCGTTCGAACACCATATGAACTACGATTTTTCGGGCTACCCCAAACTCCGTGTGCCCTGGTCGCAAACAGTGGCCAGCCGCATTATCACGATTGCGGATTGTTACGACGCCATGACGTCGTCTCGCGTCTATCGCCGCGAGCCGATGTCCCCGGCGAACGTGCTCAAGTTCATGTTCGGGAAGAGTGGACAGGCCTTCGACCCGGTGTTGCTCAAACTGTTCGTCAATTGCGTGGGAATCATCCCGATCGGGAGTGTGGTGCGACTGAACTCAGGATCCTTGGCCGTCGTGATAAAACCGGCACAAGACACAGCCAACGCCGAACGCCCATTGGTACGGGTGATCACGAATGAAGTCGGCGTGGCCGTCGAGGACGGTCCGGAATTGGACCTGACGCATCAGGATGAGCAGGGGCAGTACCTACACACGATTCTGCAACTGGTCGATCACGCCGAACATCATTTCGACACCGCACGCTACTTCGTCTAGCCCGGACTATTCATGACCGCCCGCTCCGTCGTCCGATCCTCTCGCCCGGCGGGGCTTTTCTCATTCGGCCTCCTCGACGGACTGCCAGTACGCCTGCGTCGGCCTCACGTGCGAGAAGCCCCGGCAGGCTTCGGTCTCACACGCCTCGCACAGGCATTCATGAATAATCCGGGCTAGCCCACGCACCGTTCCGTAGGGCGCCTCCTATCCACGCCAACTGCAGGACGCCCGCCGTTACCGTCTCCCCGACCTTATCGTTTGCTCTCCGGCGGCGGCCAATCCATTTCCGTCTGTCGTCCGCAATAAAAACAGGCCACGCGATACTTGGCTTTGCGGCGCGGATTCGGCATGGAAATAAACACCACCGGCGTGTCATCGAACGGACAGACCGGCTGCTGATGCAGCACATGCTCGTCTGCCATTAATTCCAGCGCGGCGTTGTCCCATTCAGGCGTGAGTTGCTCCCGTCCGGTTACATGACCGCGCCAACCGCAGGACTCACAGTGTAGGTCGAACGTCTTGATTCGATCGCGCGTCTGGGACTGGTCGATGACCTCAACCGGCCCCGGACACCCGTCACGCCCGCAGCTGATGCCTTCGTGTTGAATCGCCTTGACGAACAGTCGGTGGGCTGTGTCGTGACCAGTGGACATTCGACACTCCTTTCTCATCCGGCGGTGGCCAGCACATCACGGGCAAGCCTCCTCGAGGATGCTCTCATCCCTGGCTTATAGTCGCCGGGCTCCGGCCTGTCAAACCACAGCTTCCCTGCCTCCCGGCCTTCTTGACACGTTCCCGGCGTACGGCTATTCTCCGGAGGTTTGGAGCAAGACTTTTTCTCGGCGAAAGGAGTCCCCAGATGGGTGTGACGTGGCAAGGACCAGGCCGGTCCGCGATGATGGCCGGGGTGCTGATCGCAGCGACCCTCGGCTTGTTCTCAACGAGTCCGGCAGCGGAATTTAAGATGGGGGTGATCGATCCCCAAGTGGTCCTGGAGAAGAGCAAGGCCGGCAAGCGAGCCTTGGACGGATTGCGGGAGTATGTGGCGACACGCCAAAAGCTGTTGTCTCGCGATGAAGAAGAGTTGCGCAACACCGAAAAGCAACTCAAAGAGCAGGCGTCGAAGTTCACCGATGCGGAAAAGAAAGAAAAAGAAACGACTTTCCGCAGCAAGATTCAGGACTATCAGAAGCGTGCCCAGGAATTTAATCAGGAGCTGCAGGGCAAGCAGAAGGAACTCGTCGACGACTACATGAAGAAGATTGCCGTCGCCACCCAAGCCGTCGCCGACAAGGGCGGGTACCAGCTCGTACTGGACAAGGGGAGCGAGCAGACAGTGAAGATCGTCATCTTCAACAAGGATACGATCGACCTCACCGACCAAGTGATCAAGGAATTCGACCGCACCAACAAGTAACGGCTAGTCCGCGAGCAACTCGCGGCGAATATGCTCCACCAGCTGCGTGAAGGCTGGTGGAGCCCCGTCTACCGCATCGCTGATCAACTCGATCTCCCGTCCAGCCCCCACCCCGAGTCCAAGTTCTGCAGCGCGCCTGATTTGACGTTGTTCGCCGATGCGCTTCCCCTGCAGCTTCGGCCAGGCGCCGAACGATCGGAGCAGTGCAAGGGCGGTCAAGTCGACTGCCACCCGATCCCCGCTGCAAATCAGCACATCCGTCTTCGAGGGCGTTCCGGATGTCGGGCCTCCCGCAATCATGGTCGTGGTGCCGTCCGCCACGGTCAGTGTGGGATGGACGGCGAGATTGATCTCGGCAATCCGTTCGTGCCAATCGCCGGTCCAGAAGGTCACGGACGGACGATTCCTGGGATGAACCGCTCCCACAAAGTTCTTTAAGCTGCAGGAAAATTCCGCGAAACGATGCGTCTTGATGACCGGCATGTTAATGACCAGATCTGCGTCATACACCGGGCGAGAATAATAGAACGTCTTGAGCGCCTGCGCCTCCGCCGGTTCGATGCGGACCCACGGCTCATCCTCGAGCGCCAGCACCTTGGCCCCGACCGACTCCGCAGCGGCCCGCATCCCCGTCGCCGTCATATTGGCGGACGTCGGAAGCCGTATGATCCCGGAGCCGTCGGCGACCAGCACCTCCGCCGCCCCGCCCGCCTTGGTCATCGTCGCCATAGCCGCGACCACCTGTGGATTGGTCGTCGAAGGCGGCGGCTGATCGTTCAGGACGTTCGGCTTCAGCAAGACCCGTTTTCCCTGCACGTTCAAGCGATCGAATCCTCCAAGTAAGTCCATGGCACGCAGCAGCATTCGCCCCGGGTCCTTGCCATGCACAATGGCCACCAAGGGCCGGCCGTTTCGGGTGAATGGATTTGCGGGAATGGGTTTCGGAGCGACCAAGGGGCCATCGGGCTCGAACAACAGATGGCCCAGAATCGTCCGCGGCGACCGGAGCAGCGCCGGAAGGAGCAGGAGACCGAAACCCGCATTGTTGAAGAATTCTCGTCTGGAGAAGGGCATGGACTACCGCGACGCATCCGTTTCGATAGGATACCCGGCGGCGCGCCAAGCCTTGATCCCTCCGTCCATGGAGACGACGTCGGTATACCCCATGTACCCCAGACTCTCTGCCGCCAGCACCGAACGATACCCACCTCCGCAATACAGCACGATCGGCTGCGTTTTGTCGGGAAGAATGGTCTCGATGTCCCGCTCGATGACACCCTTTCCGATGTGTATGGCTCCCGCGGCGTGGTCCTCCGCAAATTCGCGATCCTCTCGAACATCGACGAAGTGAAACGCTTCGGCCCGATCGAGCCTCGCTTTTACCTCCGACACGGTACATTCGCGAACCTGCGCGCGCGCCGCGGCCACACGTTGTAGAAAGCCCGGATTGTGCGTCACGCTCCCTCCCCATCGAATAGAGATCGTTGCGCCTCCGGGCGGCGAAAGGTCTGTGGCACCGACTTGTGGTCCGGCATAAACCCAGCACGTCGCCGGCTGAGTTCAAACAACTGTTCCATGCAATGCCAATACGTGCCGGTCCCTTGCAGGCGATGGAAAAACCCCGCATCGCTCATCGCCCCGCCACGCACCTCTTGAATGCGGTGGATAATCTTTGAGATCCGATCTGGAAACGCGTCCCGCATCCGTTCAAGAAACACTGGTTCGACGTTTCCAGGTAGTCGCAGCACACTCCAAGTCGCAGTCGTCGCCCCCGCGGCCTTGGCACGGGATAGTAATTCTGGAATCGCCTCCTCGTTCAGCCCGGGAATGATCGGCGCCACCGAAATTCCCGTGGGAATACCGGCCTCGGACAGCAGTTTCATGGCCTCAAACCGCGCAGTGACACTGGGCGCCTGTGGCTCCACCACACGCGCCATGTCATCATCGGCAACGGCAATGCTGAAGTAGACGCGAATCCACGCCCGGTCGCGCAAGCGCTGGAATAGATCAAGATCTCGAACCAGCAAGGCCCCTTTCGTGATGATGCCTACAGGATTCTGATAGTCCGCACAGACTTCGAGGCAGGCACGAGTGAGACCCAGCGTGGACTCGACCGGCTGATAACAATCCGTATTCCCGGAAAACACCACCAACTCGCCGTGCCAGGAGGGCCTGTCGAACGCCTGACGGAGCAGATCCGCCGCGCGTCGTTTCACTACGATTTTCGATTCGAAGTCGGTGCCCGCCCCGAACCCCCAATATTCATGCGACGGGCGGGCATAACAATAGGCGCAGGCATGGAAACAGCCTCGATAGGGATTCACGCTCCATCGAAACGGCAGGTCCGGGCTCTCATTGCGACTGAGAATCTGCTGCGTATCGTCTTCAAACAACTGTACGCGTGCGCGTGCGGCAGGTTCAAGCCCTTCACGCTCTATCGACTCAAACCGATTGGGTGGATTGGAAACGACCTTCATGCCGACCATGGTGCCGCGCGCATCGCGCGTTGTCAATCGCGCACCGTCGCGGCGGCGCCGCATGCCGCACCCCGCCGTTCATTGACTACGGGAACTTGCGATGTTAGATTTCTCGCCGCTTCACAGGGAAACGTGTATGTACGACCTTCGCATCTTGCGAGACAATCTGGACGGACTTCGAGAGCGGCTCGGACCGCGCGGCAAAGATGTCGCGTGGGAGGACCTTCGAACATTGACCGAAGACCGTCGCGCCCGAACCATCGAGGTGGAAAATCTTCGGCACCAACTGAAAAAGGGGTCCGACGAGGTCGCGCGACTGAAACGTGACAAACAGCCTGCTGAATCGGCCATGGCCGCGATGAAAGCGCTCGGTGACACCATCAGAGGGCAGGAAGAGCAGCTCCGGCTCATCGAAGAACAGCTCTCCCACATCGCACTGCGCATCCCCAACCTCCCTCACGAGTCCGTGCCGGCCGGGCAGGATGCCGACCAGAATGTAGAAGTGCGTCGATGGGGCTCGCCCCCCACACTCTCCGCTCCGGCCCAGTCTCACTGGGATCTCGGAGAGGCGCTTGGAATTTTGGACTTCGATCGCGCCGTGCGTATGGCGAAAGCCCGCTTTGCCGTGCTGACCGGCCTGGGGGCGAGACTCGAACGCGCGCTCATCAACTACATGCTCGACCGGCATACCAGCCAGCACGGATATCGTGAGGTGTTGCCTCCCCTCCTCGTCAATCGCGCGGCCATGACGGGGACCGGGCAGTTGCCGAAATTCGAGGAAGACCTGTTTCAGATGCGCGATGAGGAACTCTTCCTGATCCCCACCGCAGAAGTACCCGTGACAAACTTGCATCGAGAAGAAATGTTGTCGGAGGAGGCGCTGCCCATTCGCTACACCGCCTATACGCCTTGCTTCCGGCGTGAGGCCGGCTCGTACGGAAAAGACACGCGGGGCCTCATCCGCCTGCATCAATTCAACAAAGTCGAGTTGGTCGCCTTCGCAAAGCCTGAGCAATCGTACGAAGAACTGGAACGACTGACCTCCCATGCCGAGGCGATTTTGCAGGGGCTGGGACTACACTATCGCGTCATCACGCTGTGCGCCGGCGACATGGGGTTCTCCGCGGCCAAAACGTACGACATTGAAGTGTGGTTGCCCTCGCAGCACACCTTTCGCGAGATTTCGTCCTGTAGTAATTTTGAAGCGTTCCAGGCGCGCCGCGCAAACATCCGTTGCCGGGCGAAGGCGGGGAAAAAAGATTCGAAGCCTGAGTTCGTGCATACGTTGAACGGATCCGGATTAGCAGTCGGAAGAACGCTGGTCGCGATTCTCGAAAACTACCAACAACCCGACGGCTCAGTCGCCATCCCGGCTGCCTTGCAGCCCTATATGGGAGGACTGCAGAAGATAGAACGATCCGTCTAAAAAGAGTCTTTGGCCAGGTGTGGAGGGGTGACGGAGCGGCCGAACGTGCCGGTCTTGAAAACCGGAGATGGGGTAACCTATCCGCGAGTTCAAATCTCGCCCCCTCCGCCATACACACCTCAACATCCTTCCCAGCCGTACCCTGACGACTCCCCACCTCCTCGCACTCTCCGATGCGACCACATCACCCCCGTGATACGAGGGCGGGCAGGTATGCCGTATGCCCCGGTCACACCGGAGGCGATCAGAATTATTACGCACTTGCAGGCACAGGCTTCCACATGATTGACTGACTGAGGGTGAAGGTGTCTGCTTTGGTTGTGCCCACCCAGGGCGGCAAGAGGTCTCGACATCCTCCTGGCGGGATCTGCCTTCACCCCCAAACCCAAACCGTATCGTCTGTCCACGGAGGGAATCAGGAGACAGTGCACGAAAACAAATCAAATCCACAACATGAATAGTTACCCATAAGCCAATGATTCTAATCATATTTTAGAGCTTTTTAAAGCAACAAATCTCATCACCCCTCGTTAGATGAGCCTCCCTCCCCCTCCTCCACGGTATTCTCAGCCTCCTACTTGCTCGGTATTGTTGAGCATGCACGATGTGCGCACATCACAACCGATCTCGCCCGACATCGCTGCAGTCAACACCCCGGAATCACAGGAGGCTTCATGCACAAACAAGTAGGAAGAATCGGATCGGTACGCCGAGAACTTCATGGGAAAGCCTGCCCTTTCTGCGGTGGTCAGAAATATCAGTTGGTGCTTCGAGCCCAGAACTCACCAGGCCACGACGGCCTATTTGCCCGCTGCAGCCAATGTCAGCGAGCGAAGGAACTGGACGAAGAACTTGGTCGTATCCTCTGGATGTAGTGGAATCCGCGTGTTGTTGCCTAACCAACCACCACCCCTCTCGCGAGGACATATGGCTAGCGCTCACAAGAATTCGCGTGCCCGAACCCATCAGAAATCACATGCCTTGCGCATGCTACTGACCAGCGGCGTCGTGCGATCGGCCGATGTCGATCCTCCTTCCATGGGAATTCCACGCTCTCAGGCCAGCCTCCCCAGCCGCCTCCCTTCGAGAAACGTGATCCACACAAGACTTGTCCACACAACGCAGCACAAACGTCAGTACGGACTCTTTGCTCAGTGGCAGAACACCTTTTCCGATATCCTGAAAGAGTTCGGCAAACGCTAGGGGAGGGCACCGACTGTACTCGCTCACGTCCTACCCCGCGCAACAACAAACCCTTCCTCACTAAAAATCATTCACGAGAATCACTTGAGTGCGCTCCATGCTCTGGGGTATGATCCCCCTTCTTCTTTCCGGCGAAGGGGGATCAGACACCGACAGTCTAGGGCAGACATTTCATACAGGGTCTCGGACAAGGGAGTGCGGAGAGGTGGCCGAGTGGCCGAAGGCAACGGTTTGCTAAACCGTCACAGGGCCAAAAGCCTTGTCGCGGGTTCAAATCCCGCCCTCTCCGCCACGCCGAATGTGAAGAGTTGATTTTTCTCCGGTGATGCTGTAGACAGAACTTCCCCTCAACATCCTACCGAAATGCCGAGGTAGCTCAGTTGGTAGAGCACAGCCCTGAAAAGGCTGGTGTCGACAGTTCGATTCTGTCCCTCGGCACCACAAATCGCGCACTTCGAGATGGTTCTACGTAGGATGGTGGCACCTCAGAGACATTTTCGCCGTTCAGAGTATCCTCAGTAAAACGACGCCACCCGACGGCCAGCGCCTGGCGAACGAAGATCAAGCGCGTGCTGAATGGTTTTCATCACATTGTCACGACACTGCAGAATTGTTGAGTTAGCTCGAACAGTATCGAGAAGCGCCCTATGGCAGTCCCTGCACTCCGTACTGAAAAACTAGACCTTCGGGTCAGCTCCTCGGCCAAGCGCAGACTGGAAGCTGCCGCCGCCGTTTCTCATCGCTCCGTGAGCGCGTTTGTCCTTGAGAGTGCATTGGCTCGTGCAGATGAAGCATTGGCGGATCACTGAGTGTTTCAGTTGAGTAAAGCGGAATGGACTGAATTCCTGGCTGTGCTGGATGCCCCCACTCGCCCCCTCACTCGGATGCAGCATCTCTTGACGGAGCCCGGCTTCTTCGATGAGTCCCCTGCACCAAGCTCCAAAGCAAGACGTTGAATAGGCGTATCGAGCAACTTCACCAGCATCACCAGGTTGAAGCATTCGACTGTGGGCAGGAAGCCCCCAATCTCTTCCTCCAGAAGTACGCACTACAGAACCAGCACCGCGGAGGATCGCACACCTATGTGGGGTCGGCCGATCCACCGTTATCGGCTATTACACGCTCGCTGTAGGGTCTGTGCAACAACTCCATGCTCCAGAGCCGGTAAAGGAGGTACTGGTCAAACATTCCATTCCTCTCATGCTGCTCGCTAGGCTCGCAGTCGATCTCCGCTGGCAGATACAAGGAGTCGGTGCCGCGTTATTGAAAGATGCCACCCTGCGGACTCTTCAGGCTGCCGACATCGCCGGAATTCGTGCCCTGGTAGTCCACGCGAAGGATGAACGTGCGAGAGAGTTTTATGACCGCTTCGATTTCCGCCCCTCACCGTCCGATCCGCCACATCTGTTCCTTCTTCTCAAAGACATCCAGAAGATAGAGGCTCTGTCAAAGCCGTCGCACACTTCACAAAGGCAGGCACCCACCAATGGCGGGCATGTTTCGGCCATTCGCGCAAGAGCGAGGCTTGCCTCTGCTCCGCACATGCTCACGAAGCTCCTGCTCTGTGAGGGAAACGAGCTGACTCGCCATTCCTACGAACGGGGACAGCGAGCCGATGGCCCAAGCACAATACGGTAGGCGTCCGAATGGTAAAAGTCAGGCAGAATGAAAGAGATCTCGCTCTCTGCGGCCGGCAGGGTGTGATTAAGCGTCACCACGGGCGTCTCCAGCGGAGCGGAGCCCACGTCCGGGATACGCTCGGCACAGACATGCAGTTCCTCGTTCTGTGCAGACCACAGCCGTCCTCGGCTGTGTCTAATGACCACTCTGGTCTCCTCCGTTGAAGAATCCTCATATTTCCCCAAGAGCAACCGGAGAGTGTTGGTTGTGTGTTCCAATGCCGCAAGGGCGTGAAGAGTCGGACTGTCCGTCATCGTTGATACCCGCACACCACGCATGTCCGCATACGTGTGATAGATGTGCCAGCCCGGCCGCTTGGACCGGCGGTCGACATACAACAACCCGTCCAGGGTCGGGTTATCACAGGTATTTTCCATGGAACTCCGGCTCATGTCCTGAGGATCAGGCCAACAGGCGCGCATCGCGCTGAGAATGTTTGCCCGCTCATAGGCGGCAATCACCCCCGCCGTATAACCGGCAATCGTCCATGACTCCTGCCCCAATATCTCGTTCACCGAAATCGGTTTCTCCAGGCCCTGCGCGCGCAAATAGCTGCGCAGATCGTCCACATACCCCAGAGCTCCGCCGGGATCGCCATACTCATGGTAGGCCACCACATCGGGGCACACATCCTGCGAGTGACACCATTCCAAGAATGGTTTGAGCAGACGGTATCGGCTGACGCTCGGCCCCACGATCTGGGCGCCGGGAATCCGTTCCTTGATGCGACGATAGGCGAGGCGCCAGCCCTCCTTGAGACGCGCATTGTCATTGAGCGGAAGCGCAGCGAGGTCCGGTTCATTGTAAATATCCCACAACACATGAAGACGACGTTCCAGAACTTGATCGATGACACGATCGACATGGGCCAACCAGGGCGCATAGCTTCCATCGAGTCCGATCTGGTTGATATCGAATATTTGGAGGGCGAAATGGTGAAATACCAAGCCGAGGGTGAGTTGGAACTCCATCACGCCGACTTGGGCGAGACGCTCGTAATTGCTGAACACATACCCTGCATTTCCCCGGAAACTCGTAGGCTTCAGCGGAGCAATCAGGCTCGTCGGAGGATCCGTCGGTTCGATACTGACGAGATACCCGTTGGCCCGGTGGTTCATCGGCCCTTGTTCGACGCTGAGATCCACCACAATCGTGCCGGCCTGGCTCCGCACAATCAAAAGCATCCAGAGCCCAATGGTCACGAGACAGATCAACAGGAGACGGCGAACCACAGTGCCTCGGGTAGAGGAAGTGAGAAAAGGTGGTTGTACTGCGAGGAAGGCTGCTCGGTCAAGCCAGCCGAGATGCGATCAGGCGGCAGCGCATAGCTCGCGCCACCCGGCAAGACGGGAAAGACACTGCTCACGGGCCAGATAGGCTTGATCCACACCGGCCAAATCCGGTGTACCAAGCTCGCCGCGCGCTTGTTGCTCGGCGATGACATTTGCCACATGGACCGCGGTCACAGCGGTAAACCCTGACGCCTGACACTCGCCGGGGTGCTGATGGAAGGCCACTGCCTCGATAATCCCGTCGCCGAGCCCCCAAATCCCCAGGAGGTAGGCACCCACGTGGGCGTGATCCGCCCCGAAAACCTCCCGTTCGGCAGCCCAGTCTGGTAGCCGCTTCATACGCATGAGATCAAGCACCTGTGCATAGTCCTCCGGCTTATTGGCAGCCAACACCAGGACCCCGACGTCGTGCAGCAGTGCCGCGGTAAACGCCTCATCGATCACCTGCTGGTTGGCGCCGGCGTCCTTGGCGATACGACGCGCGCAGGTGCCGGTCGACATCGCATGACACCAGAGCTCTTCCAGGGAAAAGGAGGGAAGTCGACGCTGATCAAATTGCGCAAACACCTGACTGGAGAGCAGCAACGACTTGATGGTATCAAAGCCGAGCAGAGCCACGGCTTGCTCGGGATCGGACACGTGGGTCCTGAGTCCAAAAAACGAGGAGTTCACGAGCTGAAGGATCTTGGTCATCAGGCCGAGGTCTTTAGCCACAATACGGGAGGCCTTCTTTAACGACGCCTGTGGCGACTGCATTTCCTGCATAAGGCTTTGATAAATCGACGGCAGGCTCGGGAGCACCTCGATCTCCCCCACCAGGCGCCGGAGGGCAGGGTTCATCAACACCGTTCGCAACACCTCCGCCTGCGCGATGGTTGCTTTCAAGCGGCTCACATCTACCGGCTTCTGCAGAAAACGGTGGGCGACGGCAGCGGACCGCAGATACGTGACAGGGCTTTGGTCTGCGGAGAGGACAATCCGGATCGTCTCCGGCGAGAGCGCGCGGACCTCGCTGAGAAATTGTGCACCATCCATCACCGGCATCGTCATGTCGGACACCACGACGTCACACCCCCCCTCGCGAATCACGGGCAACGCGGCGGCGGCCGAGGAGAAAAACTGCATGTCCCACTCCGATTGCATGGGAACGAAGATCCGTCGAAGATGCTGCAGAATCTCCGGTGCATCGTCCACAAAGATCACTCGACGCATCACCCGTTCCTCCTGAAGGAATGCCTCATCTCTTCTTCGGTCAAACAGGGGCTGATCTTGAGGTGTTGCGAGTCGGCTCTCGGACCGAGGGCATCATATCGGAGTGGGCGACGAGAAGTGACAAAGCCGGATAGGTCTAGTCGCTAGTTACGGTCCAGATCCCAACTGACGATATCGGCATTTTTACCGTCGCCGCCGGCGGTCCCATCGGCGCCGAACGAAAGCACTTCAAATTCTGCGCCCTGCGGCGAGGGAACGGTGTATTTGTAGGGAGCGCCCCACGGATCCACCGGCACCTTCGGAAGATACCCGCCCGCCTTCCAATTCGGCGCGGCAGGACCCGATGCGGGCCGTTCAACAAGAGCCTTCAACCCCTGCTCGGTTGAGGGAAGATTGCCGTTATCCAACTTATACAGTTGCAGCGCGCTTTCGATATTGGAAATCTGCGCTTTGGCAGCCGCCCGCTTCGCGTCTTCTGTGCGGCCCATGACTTTCGGAATCAACAGCGTAGCCAGGATCGCCAGGATGACGACGACGATCATCACCTCGATGAACGAAAATCCCTCACAGCCTCTGAATCGCTCAATCTGACCGTAGCGGAGAGCAGCCGCCGGACGAATACGCCGACCCGCTGCCCTACTGACATTGCACTCCCATCCCATATGCGTTCCGCTCCTTCTCGGCCGGTTGCGGCTTTCCTGTCTCACGCGTTTCTCATGAGCCGGAATTGTAACAGGAACTGGTATCGGACTGTAGCTGATTTCCCCGAGGTCAATCAGCGCTGATCGTCGCCGGATCCGACAGCAGGCGTTGGCATGGCGCAGGCGGTCCTCAAGGCCTCATTACGTGATACAACATGACTCCCGGCTTCAGTTGGGCGCGCGGCAACACACTTTGGTGCATGCGAAATGTCGACAGCGACGCCACGGGCATCATGGCCTGCAGCTGTAATCCGGCCGTTCGGCATCCATCACCCACCGACGCCGGGCCCACAACGAACGCCACCGCCCCGGCAGCGAGCCGACCCGACAACTGCTGCATACGATGTGCAATCGCCTGAGGATCGTCGTAGAGCCTGAACGGCGTCCATTCATACGCGAGTTGATAGACCTGCCCTTCCTCGCCGTCATCCTCAACCAGAGTCCGCATCGAGACGTGATGCAGCCAATCCAATCGCTGTGCACGAGCCAGTACATTCCATAACTGTTGGGCCTGCCGCTGCGCGAATGCCGGATGTTCGTACCACACCGTATAGACGCGCGGGCGATCATGGCCGATACAGGTCACGATCGCGCTATCGAATCCGGTGATGCAAACCCTCCCCGCCCCTGCCACTCGAGCCGCCAGCGCGCGATCCTGTTCGAGGAGATCCTGCAGATAATCGGCTACAAACGGCTGCGTGGCCAATTCCCCGATCTCCTCCTGATCGTCAGGGTAGAACAGCACCGCACCGAACGCCTCCGCCGGACTGACCCGAGGGACTGCCCCTTTGAAGACGGACACCCAATCGGACACCGGCTGCACTGACGGGGGCATCGGCGGACCGGTCACGGTTCCCCATCGAGCCGGTAGCGGAATCGCGCTCCTGGTCGCCTGATCGATCAGCAACAACCGATCCCCCTCCACCGCCAACCCGCGCCGGCACGGCGCAAATCCCTGACGATCGAACGACTGATAGGACAGGCCGGCCGGATCATCCGAGCACGTGGCCTTCAGCACACGGGCACCTTGAATCGTGACGCAGAGCTTCTGCTCGCGTTCGACGTGTCGCCTGGGGGGATCAGGCACCGGCATCCAGCTCACCAGGTGCGAGCGCGGCGCATCCATAAACATCGGAAACGGATCTCCCCCTCCGGGGAGTTGCGGGTAGAAGAAGTTGCTGAAGAGGCGATAGGCTGCTTCGGACGGATAGGTGGGAATCCCACGATAGTGCAACGCCCGAGGTGTCGATGCCCCACGATTTTGATCGTCATAAAGCCCACGGATCAGTTCGAACAGGGCGGAGCCGGTGCCGGGCAACAGCGAGAGAAACAGTTCGACGACCGGCAGAAAATCGATCGCGCCCCAATGCATGGCGCCCATACAGGCCATGAAAACCTTGCTGTCGAAGGTACCGTCCGGCAAATAGTAGATCGCGTCCTTGCGATGCCGGATCGTGGCGGTTCCCCTCGCGTCAATCGTCATATCCTGATCGCTGTAGAAGCACCGCACTTCGTCGAGCGGAACCCGCAACGACTGGGCCGCCATGTTTCGAAGGTCGTCGGCCCGCAAGCGCTGCCAGCCCGGCTTTCTGGACAAGTCCAGCGTCATTCTGTTGACGAGTCCGCCGGGAGTCAGCCCGACCCATGCCCCCCAGTCAAGATGAACCCTGGCACGCAGAAGGGACAAACTCCCCTCGACCATGCCCCATTCGCATTCATGCAACGGGTAACCGTCGGGGTCGGTCAGGAGGATGCGGCGACCGTGACTCCCGTACAGGATGAGATGACCGCTCGACCTGCGTACTGCGGAATCGGCGGACGCCGAGAACTGCGGCTCGTCGGCAAGATTGGCGGGAAAGGTGAGCGTACCGGGACGTCTCAGTATAGTTTGTAGCGAAAACTCAGGCGGCATTTATTCTCGGATTTGGCCGCTCCCCAGCACCACAAACTTTGAACAGGTCAGTTCCTCAAGCCCCATCGGGCCACGGGCATGGAGACGGGACGTACTGATACCGATTTCCGCCCCCAACCCGAACTGATACCCGTCGTTCAGCCTGGTCGAGGCATTCACCAACACCGCGCCGGCATCCACCTCACGCAAGAAGCGCATCGCCCGGCCATAGTCTTTCGTCACGATCGCTTCGGTATGCCGGGAGCCGAACGTGGCGATGTGCTCCAGGGCTTCATCCATATTCTTCACCACCTTGACGGCGAGGATGAGATCGAGGAATTCCCGGCCGAAGTCACCCTCAGCCGCGGGCTTTACCTCCGGACAGAGTTGAATGGTTTTCGGGCAGCCACGAACCTCGACCTTCGAGGCCGACAGTCGTGCCACGAGATGCGGCAACCAGGTGCGCGCCATCGTTTGGTGCACCAGCAAGGTCTCCATGGCATTGCAGGTGGAGGGGCGTTGCACTTTGGCATTCAGACAGATCTGCTCCGCGACGTTCGGATCGGCATCGACGTCGACATAGGTGTGACACACGCCCTGATCGTGTTTCAGCACCGGAATCGTGGCATGTTCGGCGATGGTCTTCATGAGCGACTCGCCGCCACGGGGAATGATGAGATCGATAGACCGATCCTGCTTCAGCAACAGTTGCACAATCTCCCGTTCCGGACGGTCGACGAAGGTGATCGCGCCGGACGGCACGCCGGCTTTCTCGGCAGACTCACTCAGCACTTTGGCGATCGCCGTGTTGGAATGCAGCGCTTCAGAGCCGCCGCGCAGGAGACAGACGTTGCCGGATTTCAAACACAGGGCCGCGGAATCGGCCGTCACGTTCGGGCGCGCTTCATAGATGATGCCGATGACGCCGATGGGCACCCGCATTCGCCCGACCTGCATGCCATTGGGACGCGTCCACATCTTGGGCGTCTCGCCGAGGGGATCCGGCAGGCGAGCGATATCACGGATTCCCGCAGCCATGTCGCGAACACGTTCCGCCGTAAGCCGAAGCCGGTCGGCGACCGCTTTTCTTTCAGGGGTGGAATCGAAGGGCTCGAGATCCTTTTCATTGGCAGCCAACAGTTCGGCTTCCTGCGCCTCAAGGCCGTCGGCCATGGCCAGCAGTGCCTGGTTCTTTACCTCAGTGGAGAGCGTTGCCAACCGGCCCGATGCGCCTTTGGCCGCCTTGACTAATGCTGCGACATAGTCCTCAGGGGAGAGCACTTCGCTCGGGGCATCGAGTTCCGGAGCCTGGTGTTCGGTCAAATCTTGTTCCATGTCGTAAATTCCTGCTGCGTGGCGAAGCGTCCGGCGCGAAGCCGAAGACTCGACCGATCAAGAGTGTGAACGTCAACGCGATCGACTATAGCGGGACAGAATACTGTGGGGTTTGGATTCGGGTCAAGGGTTCCCGGGAGCACCGGGCATCAACGGCACACCCTGTGGAGCAGGCACTCCTGGAACGGCACCGGGTGCCCCCGGTTGCTGAGGCAGGGTACCAGGCGCCAGCCCCATCATCGGCGGCATTAACATGGACTGCGAGGAGGGATTCGGATGCTGAAAGATCCAATCATGATAGGTCTTGCGGCCTTCAAAGTGACGGATCGCGAGGGGAAAATCACGCTCTTTGATCGGCTTGGCCTTGCTTTTACTGCGCACCCCCATAATGCCGCCGGTGGGCGCGCGCATGTACTCCCACTCTCCTCCGCCGAGCGGATCCTGGTAGACCCGGCGTAGAAACGGTTTCGGTGCGCGTGTCAACTCGGCCAGGGATTGAGGATAGATTTCGGCAGGCATGATACGCCCGATCTTCATCGAAGCTGAGTAGAGCGCCAGGGCATTCTGAATTTCGATCCCCTTCGCCATGAGGTCGGCCTCTTTTTCCCGTTGAACCATGACGGTCCACTGACGAGCCGCGGCGGACACGGAGATGCCGATCAGCACGATGGAAAACATCAACGCCAGGTAGGTAATCCCGCGCGTATTCTCGAGGTGGTGCCGCAACCGCATTCTCCTAGTTGGCCTGCCCCCCCGCTCCCGGATCGTCCGTGACCGGAATAACCTGCGTAATCTTCGACCCCACGTCCTGCAGCGTGATTTCCTTCTGCGACACCTCCTTCACCAACACCTCGCCGCCGATGACTTCGCCCGTCTGCACGACGTGCATTTCGTCGTTTTTCACCACCACCGCCATGTTCTTTTTCTTTTGCGCGCCGCCGCCGACCGCCATGAACCCGACATACCGGAACTGATTCAGTTCCGTCGCGATGCGCAACCGTTCGATCTCTTCGGGCGTTGGGCCTTTGGGCCCTTCATCGACCGGTTCTTCTTCCGTCTTGATTTCGGCCTGGGGTTCTTCAACGACTTCCTCCGTGGGAGGGGGCGCCGAAGGCTTGGCGGGACCACGGGAACGTCCGCGACGAGGGGCCGGGCTGGGAACCGCCGCCGGCTCGACTTGAGGAAGCAGGCTCGCAAAAATATTCCGCGGGGTGGCAAAGCTCGCGTCCCTCTGTCCCTTGATGGCGGCCAAACGCTCAAGATGCACCTGCAAATTTGCGCCGGCTGTCGAGGCCGGGGGTTTCGCCGCCGTGCGTTGCCCGCTGACATGGGTCAACGGCACTCGCGCCTGCTCACTTGAGTGGTCAATTTGCCAGATCAGCAAACCGATCCAGAGCACCACGAGGGCGAGGAGCAGGACACCTTGATTTTTACTGGCTCGGTTCATGGGCGTTATGGCGTTGCCGGAGATTGCAAATGTTCCCCGCGCAGATAGGTCGAGATTCGAATATTGAAGGTGAGTTGCTGATCCTGGACATTGCCTGAGCGAACAAGGTTGAGGTCTTCAATGAATAACAATTCTTCCGCCGACTCCAGGTTGTATAAAAATCGACGCAAGTCCTCATATCGGCCGGTCACCGTCCCCTGCAGCACGGCCTTACTGGCATCCGGCACCGAGGTCTTCTCCGTCTTGTAGGACAACGCCGGCAAGGTGACCTGGTCGCGCTTCGCCTCTTCCGTCACCCCAAGCGCCAGCGGGGCAAAGTCCCTGAACACCGGCAGCACCGCCCAGACCCGCTGGAGATCGGCCTTGGCCTTCTTGGCATCCTTGTGCCGGTTCAACTGCTGGCGCGCCTTCACCCACTCGCCTTCAAGCCGCCGTTGTTCTTCTTCCGCCGCACCCAGCACCAGCGCATGGATGCCGTAACTCAAGACGAACAACCCGGCCACGAAGGCAATCCAGGGAAGTATGGGCGCATAGGGTTGGCGCCAGGTGCCTTGAAGCCGATCGAGGTTTGGAAACGTCATTGGTTTCGGTTCCGATATCGCAGGGTCAGGTCGAACTCCACCAGGCCATTGGTCATCACCCGATGCTGGCCCAGCACGGGATCTTTGAACTGGGGATGATCCTGAAAGGTCACGGTCAGGGTGGTCACATCTTCCAGCGCGCGGGCGGAACCGGTCAGCATGATCGTGGCATTGGCCGGATCCAGCCTGATGCTGTTGACGGCAATGCGCTGGGGAATCGCCCGTTCGAGTTCAGTCAGAAATCGCGTCCACGAGAAACTCCGTTTCTCGATCACGTGATTGGCGAACTCGATTTCTTTGGGAAGTAGTTGGAGCGCGGCCTCCGAGAGGTCGAGCCCCTCCTGCTGTGCTTCCTTCAAAAGCTCCCGATCCCGTTCCTGAACCTGCTTGAGCGCGGTTTCCATCGACTGGACGTCCTGCCAGACCAACCAGGCCTGGGACATATCCCAGAGCATGGCCACGCCAATCGCCCCCGCCACGAGCATGATGACCAATCGGGCCGGCGCCAGGTACCACCGATAACGGCTGCTCAGGTTAATCGTGAAGAGACCGCTGCGCGCGGCGGGCGGACCGACCCGCAAGGCGACGTCACGAAGCACAGATGTCAGATTATCCAGCAACATCCCTTAGACGACCCCCGCGATGGCCGGCAATGCGGCACTGCTCCGAGGTCCCGTAATCGCACCGCCGCCGTACTGCTGTACCCGGTCCCAGTCGAGCTCCTGCACAGGGACGCCCAACCCCTTCTCCAATTGCTGCCGCAACCCTGCACCCATCACGTCATCGGCAATCAGCACGGCTTGACTGATGGCCAGCTCCGGTACCTGCTGCTGGCAGGCGTAGATCGAATCCGCGCACTCTTGCACGATACGATTGATGCCTACCTGCTCCGAACCGGGCGGCCACACCCCGCCTGATCCGATGCCGCCCTGCAATTTTGAACGGAGAAACACCAGCGCCCCTTTGTGAAGGATGAACGCCGTCACTCCGCCATCCGTCGCATTTACCCACAACAAGTCGGCCGTCGGTTGAGCCGTCCTGGACGCCCCTTGAGACCAGAGGTTGTACAGGCGGAGGCTCGCCACATCGACTTCTTGAGGAATCAGCCCGGCGGCTTCGCAGACGGATTCGTACTGCGCCAACACGGATTCCTGCACCACCACGGCCAGGACCGTACAGGGCCCGTCGCCGGACGCCGCCGGCTCGGACAGCACCTGAGAAAATACCTTGGCGCCGCTGAGCGACAGGAGTTGCTCCTGCCCCAACCGCCACCGGACCAGGGCATCCCGTTCTTCGGAACTCCAGGGAAGATCCTGCAAGCGCACAACGGCGAGCCGGACAGCCAAATCCGGCAAAATCACCGTCGCGGCCCGTGGCACACCGGGGGTGGAGGATCGACCGGGAGCCTGCGTCGTCGCCGAACCGGCTATCGCGCGGATATGCGATTCCAATTCGTGGGGCGACAGAATGTTCTGTTCCAACGGGGACAGGCGGACGATGCCTTCGGGCAGCGCCGACACGACGCACTGGTACCGGGGCCGCCCTCGCCAGTTCCGGTGGACCTCCGCCCAGGCCAGATCGTGCGAGCCGATCTTCAGGCAATACTGCGGCCGACTGGTAATCCAATCCCACATCGATTAGCGCTCTTCACTGAACGTGACGCGATTAATCTCGCGCAACGTCGTTTCCCCGGCCAATACTTTTTTTACCGCAGATTGGCGCAGCGTAATCATGCCGTCCGTCACCGCGCGATACCGGATCTCCGACAGCGCCCGGTCCGCCAGAATCATTTCCTTGATTTCATCGGTCAGATCCAGAAACTCGGTGATGCACTTTCGTCCTCGATAGCCGGTCTCATGACACTCCGAACAGCCTTTCCCTTCGTAAAACGGCGCGCCCTTGAATTCGTCATAGTCGAGACCCGACTCCTCGGCCAGCGCCTGATCGAGCGAGACCTGATGCCGACAGTCAGGGCAAATCACCCGGATCAGTCGTTGCGCCAAGACGCAAGTCAACGCCGCGAGGAAATTGTAGGAGTCGATGCCCATGGAGGCGAATCGACCGATCACATCGAAGACGTTGTTCGCGTGCACGGTCGTCAACACAAGATGGCCCGTGAGGGCGGACTGAATGGCGATTTGTGCCGTCTCGGCATCACGGATTTCGCCGACCATGATTTTGTCCGGGTCGTGACGCAAAATCGATCGCAATCCACGCGCGAATGTCAGCCCCTTCTTTTCGTTGACCGGGATCTGCACGACACCCGGCAACTGGTATTCCACCGGATCTTCAATCGTGATCAGTTTATCTTCCTGAATGTTCATTTCGCTGATGGCGGCATAGAGCGTCGTCGTTTTCCCGCTGCCCGTCGGGCCGGTCACCAGCACCATGCCATAGGGTCGCGTGATGGCGCGCCGGAACCGTTTGAGATCTTCCGGGTTGAACCCGAGGCGGTCCAGACGCAAGGTGGACACACCGGTCGTGATCGCTTCCCGATCCAAGATTCTGATCACGACGGATTCGCCGAACACGCTCGGCAGAATCGAGACCCGGAAATCGACCGTCTTCCGGTCAAGGCGCATGCGGAAGCTGCCGTCCTGCGGTACGCGCCGCTCGGCGATATCCAGGTCGGACATGACTTTTAAGCGGGAGACCAGCGGAGGATGCAGTTTGACGTCGAGCGGGTCCATCGCTGAGACCAGAATTCCGTCTACGCGGAACTTGACCGTAGTCGCGCGGTCGGTCGCTTCGATGTGGATGTCGCTCGCCCGACGCTGCATCGCGCTGAGCATGATGGTGTCGAGTAACTTGACCACCGGGCTTTGGTCTTCACCAAAGTGATCGACGGTCAGGACCTCTTCACCCCGCTCGTCTTCTTTGACCAACACCGACCGATACTCGGCTTCCAATTCCCTGAGCGCCTGGCTCGAACCCTCGCTTCGCTCCAGGGCCGCTTGAATGGCGCTCTTCGAACTCACCACATAGTGCAGCGGCCGATTGAGGAGAATTTCCAGCTCATCCAACGCGAGCAGATTCTGGGGATCCGAAATGGCGATGGTCAGGATGCCCGCCTCGTCCTTCAGCGGCACGAAGGGGTGGCGTCGCATCAGTTTCACGGAAATCGTGTGATAGAATTCCGAGTCCACCCGAAAGCCGGTGAGTTGGTCGTACGGCAGCCCGAACTGGGCCGCCAGCGCCTGCGCCAGTTGCGCCTCGGAGATTGTTCCCTCCTCGACCAGCGTTTGCCCCAAGGCCGCAGTGCTGCCCCCCAGACGGACCACGACCTGATCCACCGTCCGACGGGTCAAGATACCTTCGCGCACCAGTACATCGGATAACGACGGCCGCGTGAGATGACGTTGCATGGCCATGTTACTCGCCTCCGACTCGAGCCCAATGCCTGATCGATGAACCACGCACGCCGCACAGTCGCATCATTGAATCGTCCCGGCCATTTGAAATATCGGCAGATACATGATGATCACAATCCCACCCACCAGCACGCCCATCACCAGCAACAGCACCGGCTCGATCCACGTCGTCAACTGGCTGAGGCGCACGTCGAGATCGCCCTCGTAAAACTCCGCGACATCCCTGAGCATCGGTTCCAACGAACCGGTTTCCTCTCCGACCGACAGCATTTCAATCGCCAGCTTGGGCAAGATCTTCGGCCGCTCAATCGCGGCAGCCAGCGTGCTGCCCTCCCGAATTTCATTCACCGCCGAGACAAGCCCGCGTGACACGAAGCGGTTCGACACCGCACCACGCGCAATTTCCAGGGCTTCAACGATGGGCGTGCCCCCCGCTAAGACTGTCGCCAACGTGCGGGTCAACTGAATGGTATGGTGCTCCACCAGAATGGTCCCCAGGAGAGGCAATCGGAGCAGATTCCGATCGACGGACAACCGCCCCGCCGACGTCTGATACCAGGCGCGCCCCAAAACGGTCGCCACGACCACCACGATCGCCACTGGAATCAGCTGCGCCTCCCCCATGTGAATCACCGAGATGAGCAACCGGGTTGCGGTCGGCAAATTCGCTGAGGATTCCCCATAGACCGAGATAAAGGTCGGCATGACGTAACTCAGGAGAAATCCCACCACCGCGATGCCGACGACGACAAGAAATGCCGGATAAGCCAGCGCCTTCGTCACCTTCTGACGCAGACCAATCATCAGCTTGAGGTACGCGATATACCGTTGAAGCACCTCCGCCAGATTACCCGACTGCTCACCCGCACGAATCGTCGCGAGATAGAGATCCGAGAAATAGGTGGAATGTTTGCCGAGCGCCTCCGAAGCCGACGCGCCGCCACGAATATCCTGCCGTACAGCCTTCAGCGCCTCGCGAAACGGCGCGCGTTGGGTGCGATCGATCAGCAGATCCCACACCCGCAGGACCGGTAGTCCGGCCTTGATCAAGGCTAGCAACTCCTGATTGAACACCAGGAAATCCTGGAGCGGCAACTTTCCCCAGCGCCCCGCCGGAAGACCCGGCACCCCGAGCCCTGTCCCACGTCGTGACAGTCGAAAGACCAGGAGGCCGTCGGATTCGAGCTTCGCGCGCACCAGATGCTCATCATCACCTTCGATGTGCCCCTCGAAGGTCGTGCCGTCCGCTCGTGCCGCTCTATAGGAGAAAACCGCCATGAGTTCATCCGTCTCAGCCGAGCACGGGGTGACATCCGCTGGTTCTCGGGCGACCGCGCCCATGAAAACCGATTGGATCGCCGCCTACTGCAGCCGAGGCTCCGGCACCCGCAACGTTCGTCCGACCACAATCCTGTCGCCGGACAAACCATTGATCGAGCGGAGCGCATTTACCCCAACCCGATGACGACGCGCGATCGCCCACAAGGTGTCTCCGCGGCGAACCACGATGGTGCCGACCTGCGGCTCGCTGACCGCCGTCAGCACAGCGGCTGGCTGAGCGGCAGGGGCCACGATCAATCCAGGTCCCGTCTCGGGCGCGGGAAGCCGTTCGCTCCCGGCGACGGCCTGCTCCAGCACAGTGGCCGGTGGTTCCCCAGGAACGTCCTTGCCCATCAGCGTCTGAGGCACGCTTTCCGGTCCCGCCGGCAGAGATTTTCGACGAGCCGGCCCTGTCGCCAGCTGCCGTGGTTGGTGGTGAGGCGGCTGAACCGCCTGCGCCATACGCTCGCGTTCGGAACGGGCTTCAGACAACTCCTCACGTTGCAAGTCGATGATCTGTCTCGCATCCGCAAGGCGCCGCTCCGTCTCCTCTAACATGCCCTGCAGCTGCGCCCTCGCCACCTGGGCATCAGCCAACTCTTTGCGTTGCGCGTCGAGTTCCATGCGCAATTCGGCTGCAGTGCGTTGTGCTTCCCGAACCGCCGCCTTGAGGGAGTCCGCGGTGACCTGCAGATCGGTTGGGGACAGTTCGGAAATCGGCGTGACGCGCGAGCAGCCGATTGAGACGTACGTCAAGAGCATGACCAGGCTCCAGTACCGGCATCGAAGTCCGACAGTCATCCGCCGCCTGTGAATCGTTGGGTGAATCATGATGTTCATGGCGTTACCATTGGTTGTAGGGAACCCCGTTCGTACCGACCAGCTCGGACCCCGAAAACACATCGACCATCCCGCCCTCCCCTTCATCGACCATCTCCTGCCAGGAGGTGGTGACTCCTGTTAAGGGGTCGGTCGGCACCCGGCGAAGGTAGCCGGCCGTCACCAGGGCCTGAATGCTTTCCGGATACTTCCCTTTGTCGGCCCGATGCTGGTCGATGACATCGCGAAGGGAGAATAGATCCTGTCGTAACGCGCCTTCCTTGGCTTTAATGATGGCGGCATGATAGGAAGGCACCGCCAATGTCGCGAGGATCCCGACGATCGTCACGACAATCATCAATTCGATAATCGTAAAACCGCGAGGGGTGGACACCGCCCATCCGCGCTTACCACTCACGGTATTTGGTGCCATCCAAGGCCTGCTCCTGGCTCTGAGTCGTAACATCGTACACATCTTCCCCGCACCAGTCTTTGACACTGGCGGGATCCCGGTAGCAGCGCAAGCGCCAGTCGGGTGCGCCGGTCATGGGATCGAGCGGAATCGATCGCAGGTAGCGCCGAATCGTCGTTCCACGAACGGTGGCCTGCTCCCCGGTCAATTTCACACCCAGCAAGGCATCGAGCGACTTGGGGTATCCGTAGGGACCGGTGACGTCCTTGCAACTCAACCGGTTCTTGACGCAGGCCGGCCCGGTCAACGTATCGCCGTCTCGCGCCCATTCGAGGTGAAAGGCGTCGATTGCGGCTCGAATCACCCGGAGGTTCTGCCGCAACTCGATTTCCTTGGTCCGTTTGGTGGACACCTTGGTGAACGGCAGCGCGACAGCGGCCAAGATCGTGAGAATCGTCAGGGTCACGAGCAATTCGAGCAAGGTCACGCCGGACTGCTTCACCGCACTCTCACCACTCCTGTCACCTCGACGGGTCCGTCCGGGGTCTCAGCGGCGCCGCGCTTCCCCGTATGGAGCCGTACGGTCGAGACCCCGGGAGTTTTCGCGAAAAACGTCAACCGCAGCAGCCGGCCATCGTCTTTCGTGACGCCCGCCGACCGATGGAGCCGCAGTTCAACCAGACCGTCCGGCAACGACGATGTTGCCGCGACCGGAGCCTTTCCGGCTTCAGCCCCAAGAACTTCTCCGAGTGTGGCATCCCGGAATTCAAGAATTTTGGGATCGAATTCGAGTGTCAGGGTTTCAGTGTCGAACCCTTGTGCGTGGGCCGCCATCACATCCACACGCACCTCTTTGTCTAGTGGCACCGTCACGTCGGCCGGTTGAAGGGACAGCTGAACGGGGAGCGATGCCGAGTCAGGACTCGTCACGCCCGCCTGATCTTTCTTGACCCCCGGTTTCTCTGTCGCGGTCCCTGCACCCGTCGGCAATGCCACGCGAGCCACCACCTGCTTCGGCTGCATGGCGAACAGCGGGGCTGTCGAATAGACCGACTCGGTTCCGGACCAGAACGCCTGCCCTTGCGGGCCCGGCAGACGCAACGAATTCACGATGTGCGGGGTGATGGTCAAAATGACTTCCGTGGTCACCCGCTGCGTCTTGAACGAACTCAGCAGATTGCCCAGAAAGGGAATGTCGCCGATCCAGGGAATCGTGACCTTGGTCCGACGGTCTTCCTCCTGCAACAGACCGCCCAGTACGATGGTCTCCCCGTCGCGCACGTTGAGCATCGTCTCCGCGGAGCGGTTGCCGAATTTAAACTGCGAAATCGGGGGGGATTGCTGCAGCAACACTGTGTCGCCCAGGCGGATCACCTCGATCTTCATTTTCAACGACAGTTCATTCGCCAGATGAATGTTCGGCTCGACCGTCAGTTTGACGCCGGTATCACGAAACTCGATTGAGGTGACCGTCGAGGTGGTCGGAACCGCGCCGGTTGCGGCCTGCCCCGGCAACACGTTGGTGGTGGAAAGCAAGATCGGCTGCTTGTCACCGATATTCACTTCCGCCTTCTTGTTGTTGAGCACGCGGACCTTCGGCGCGGCCAAGGTTTTGGCGTCTGTGACCTGCTTGAAGAAATCAAGTTGCACGTTCGTGGGGAGCTTGAAGAGATAATTGTCCTGCCCCAAACTCGCCAGATTGCGATAGGTGAATTGCTGCGCGATATCACCGGCGATCGCGCCGGTAAATCCTGGCGGCACCATCGCAGCGGCAATTTGCTTAGGATAGGACAAGCCATATTGCTGATCGACCGTCCGGTTGACCTCGAGCACTTCGACATCGAACAACACTTCGGAGTCTTCGCGGTCGTTGGCCTGAATGATCTTCTCCGCCAACTCCACCTTCTCCGGCTGATCGCGAACCACAATGGTATTCAGCGCTTCATTGCCATGGATGTGCTTCACATCCAACATCGACTTCAGCAACGCCACCATGTCCTTGGCCTTCGCCGATGACAGGTAGAAGGTCCGGATCATCAAATCCTGGTACTGTTCCTGCTTTTGTTTCGTATTCGGACTGATAATGAAGAGTGTCGGGCCGGCTTTCTGCGCAAAGAGGCTGTTGCTGTTCAGCACGAGCGAGAGGGCTTCATCGAACGGTTTCTCCTCCAAGGACACGGTGATCGGATCGTTGCGCACGTCCTTATCGAAGACAAAGTTCACGTGCGCCGCTTTTCCCAAGGCCTCCACCACTTCCTTCAATCCGGCATTGCGAAACTGCAACGTGACCGGCTGTTTCTGCCGATCATCCCGATCTGCCGCATGCTGCTCGGCCGAAAGTCTGGCGACCCCATCCAATGCATCTTTATAGGTGGGGTCGAGCTCGACGGCCCGCCGATACACCGTCATCGCCTCGCTCACCCGGCCCACCTGCGCCAACCGCTCCGCCTCGCGATACCGCTCACGCGCTTCCCTAAGCCTCAAGGCTTCGGTCAACCCGGCTTCGTACTCTTTGCTGGTCGGCTCAATCGTCAACGCCCGCTTGAACTCTTCGGCCGCTTGATCGAATTGATGATCCTTGAGCAACTGCCGGCCGCGCTCATCGTGAGCTGCAGCAGCACGTTCGCGTGAGACCCGGTACTTGTTTTGGAGCGAGGGTTCGAAGGGATCGTCTTTGAGCGCCTGGCGAAACGCCACGCTGGCCTCTTCCCAGTTTCCGGCCGCCAGATGCTGATCTCCGCGCTTGACGTCGGCGGAATTCAATGTCCCACACGCGGTCAGCGCAAGACACCACGCGAGAGCCGCGACCGACACGATCACCCGGTGGCATTGAACACTCATCTGGTTGGCGTACGGACGCAGGGAGGATGGACGCATAGATCTGATCAACAAGGTTACAACCTCTTTGGTATATCAAACTGACACATACGCGACAATCAGTTTCTCGCTTGGCCGGGCAAGTGTTGGGCCAGGAGCTCAGACCTTATTCGGCAGAATTGCGGCGCAGCCTTAACTGGAAAGTATGGAAGAGAGGGAAAACCCGGAGACCGAGTGAAGACCCGGCCTCCGGCAACAGGAACAGCAGGCACATACTGCCACGAGAGGGTCGGACGTGCCGTTCACCGGCGGCTTACAGCCTCCAATACTTGACCGACCCCGGCAAACTCTCGGGGCGTAACACACTCTTCACGTCCACCACGACGTTATTGCGCTGTTTCCGCAACGGCTTCAGCAACTCGGCGATGCTCATCTTCAGATAGTCCTGATGTGCTACCGCCAAGATAATCCCGTCGAGTTGTTTGAGCTGATCCCAAGGTGAGAGACGGAGTCCATATTCCCCGACCGCCTCCTCCGGCTCCGCCAACGGATCGTGGATGACCACTTGAATGCCGTACTCCTTCAGCTCGTTCACGATGTCAGGCACACGGCTGTTCCGCAGATCCGGAACGTTTTCCTTGAAGGTCAGACCCAACACCCCCACACGCAGGTCGCTCACCGGACGTTCGACCTGGCTCAACAACTTCATGGTCTGTTCCGCCACATACTTCCCCATGCTGTTGTTGATCCGTCGCCCGGCCAGAATCACTTCGGGGTGATACCCTACGGATTCGGCCTTTGCGGTGAGATAGTAGGGATCAACTCCTATGCAATGCCCACCGACCAGACCAGGATTGAACTTTAAGAAATTCCACTTTGTCCCCGCCGCCTCCAATACGGAGCGGGTATCAATTCCCAACCGGTGGAAGATCAATGCCAGTTCGTTCATCAAGGCAATGTTCAGATCGCGTTGGGTATTCTCGATGACCTTGGCCGCTTCAGCAACCTTGATGCTCGATGCGCGATGAATCCCGGCTTTCACGACCATTCCATAGGTCTGAGCGACAATCTCCAGCGACTCTTCATCCTGCGCCGACACCACCTTGATGATCCGTTCGAGCGTATGTTCTTTGTCCCCAGGATTGATACGCTCCGGCGAATACCCGATCTTGAAGTCGATGCCGCTCTTCATGCCGGAAGCCTTCTCCAAGATCGGCAAACAGTCCTCCTCCGTCGCACCGGGATAGACCGTCGACTCATACACCACGATGGCGCCTGGAGCGAGATTGGCACCGATCAGCTCCGAGGCCTTTTTCAGGGCGGTCAGATCCGGCTGCAGGGCGTTATTAATGGGAGTCGGCACCGCCACGATGATAAAGTCGGCGGCCTTGAGATCACTGGGTTCGGAGGTGTATTGAACGCGACTGGCCTTCAGATCCTGCGCAGAAACTTCCCCGGTGCGGTCCACGCCTTTGCGCAACTCTTCAACTTTGGTCTTGTTGATATCGAATCCGATTACCGGTGAGGACTTCCCGAATGCCACCGCAATCGGCAACCCCACATAACCCAACCCCACAACCGCAATCCGACGCTGCATCTTCTTCGCCATGTCACTCCCCTTCTCCATAACCGACGCGCACCACCGATGTCGTAAAAAAGAATGGCAGAATATCTCACATCCGTCAACGATTTCCCAGGAGCAACGCGGCCTATTGGCACGCAGGTCTCTCGCTACATGGGGACCTTACGAGCCAGAGCATGGGAGAAGGCTGCCCGATACACAGAACCACCGCCAGATCAGCTGGCGTGGGGCGACTACCGGTGCCGCGCGAGAAGCACATCCGCTTCTCACGACCTCGAGTCTGCACGCACGGGAACGATTTTGGCCGGTGCTGTCCTCTCGCCCACACACTAGGGGAGGTCCACGCATCGGTATCCGGAAGAAGGTGCAGCGCAGAAAGCCGCGAGAATCGTGAAACCATTTGCAAGGTTACAGGTACACTTGATATGGTAGCCAGAACTGTCGTCAAGACAGGCACTGATCTTGCTCATCCGTATGGCCGACCTCATGTTCATGATCAGAGGTCTCTTCACGGGAATCGAGCGTGCCCTCCCTCTGAATACGTAAGGCGCCGGGGAGATCGAGTTACGTGCCCCCATTACCAACCGATCACATTCTTTTCACCATCAAGAGGACGAACATGGACGGCAACGCGACGCTTCACGCCTCCAACAGGTTGGCTGTTTTTGTGTCGGCGCTGGCTCTCTGTGCTGGATTAGTCAGCACTCAGGAGAGTCAGGCTGCGGGGGTCTGGACCAACGAACCTTCGGGAGCCAAAGTTCTCCTTGACTGCCCATTTTCTGGCAATGTCTGCCAAATGTTCAATGTCTATGGAAACCAACCCTTTTCGAACGACTCCTCAGGACCGGTGTCACCGACCGGAATTCTGGACGAAGTATTAGAAGCAGGATCCGGTACTGGAGGGGGGCAATTCGTATATGAGTTTCGATCTGCACTGGGGCAAACAGCAAGGGAAGTCTATGTTGGGATGCTTTGGAAGACCAATCCTGATTTTGAGGGTCTGTCCGTTAACACTAACAAGATGTTTTTCATCAGAAACTCCGAAACAGATAACAATTTCATGTCCTGGCACGGACCTCAGAACCAGCCCAGGCAGTTGATATGGTACACACAGTCTAGTTACAACAACTGCCATATCCCATCGTATTACAGTCCTGGTTGCGGAAACCCTACCGCAGGCGCAGGAACCGGTTGGTTTACACCCAATGGGCCATCAAATGGTGTGGTTGGTGCCGGCACCGGTTGGCACAAAATTGAAATGCGCATGAAATCCAGTACCACGGCAACTTCGCGGGATGGACTTCTTCAATGGTGGCTTGATGGCATTCTTGTTGGTAACTTCTCAAACGTCAATCTTTCGCCCAACGGATTTGCAGACTTCCAGATCAATCATACATGGGACGGGTCGGCGGCGCTATTTACCCCGAATCGAAATATGAACCTTACGTGGCACCACTACTGGGACCATCTATACATCTCCGCTTCCCAAGGATCAGCATTGGCTGACCAGCCCCCTGGTCCCCCAGCTCAACCCACCATGCGGAACGTCACAATTCCCTGAATGCGCGGCAACCTTACCGAACTCCCGCCTCCCCTTCAGCGGCGGTGTGGTGGATCGGTGGTCACTGGCGAACGCCACAAATTTATAAAGTGGGGCCGGATGCCAAAAGAGCAAATCGCATGTAATACCTTCTCAAGCAGCGGCCTCGGTTCTGGTGCATGGCGTGGGTGGTGATCATAGGTTTAGCGCGCATAATATTCCGCCAATTTTTCCGCTGCTGTCAGGCCCTGCTAGGCCATGGAGCGGTCGTGATTGTACCGATGCTCCCAGGTACAGAGCGCCTGGGTCGCTGATGCGAATCCATCAAGTGTCGTGCTACTCCCAAATTCTTCCTCGTCGAAGTGATGACTGCATTCCATGTCCCCATTCTGCTCTAGCCGGCTCGGCTTGATATGCCGGAGACGCATGCCCGCTTCTTGTACGGCGAGGGCAAAGGCCAGAGGAAATTCTGTTCCAACATCCACTCTTACCTCGCGAATGGGAAACCGCAACATATGACGGCTCGCAGCCAGAACCTCAGGACTAGTGCCGTAGTACATACGGGGATACAGGTGCAGCAGGCGATACCACGCTCAGCCGTCAAGCGACGTATACGAAAACATTCCTGGCCGGCGACCGCGATCCTCGATCGGCTAATCCACCACGCGACCACGATCAATATCTTCGACCATTCTTACAGGCTCAAGGGGAAGATCAAAGCCGGCCTTGTGCAAACCGAGGAAACATCACCGACGACCTAACTAACCCAGGGGAGGAGTTTTCGATGACCCTAGCTATGGAAATTTGGGTGAACCTTAACACTAACCAGAACTGGATCCGCATGCCGCCGAACTGCAGCTCGCGGCGCACCTGCTCGATCAACCGTATTACCTCGTCGGAGATGCGTCGCCCGAGCTTCGCCGGAGGGTGTGAGACTAATCCAGCGGGTCCACTGGCAACCCAGCAAAGGCGACAACTTCTCACCGTCTTACGATCTAAGCCGAGCCGCCAGGCGGCGCCTTTGAACCCATATTCGTGTGCATAGCGCAAAATCGCCAGCCAGCTGTTGATGAGATAATGATGCCATCTGGCAATGCGCGAGGAACTCAGTTCCCTTGTCGTTGAAATCAATCGCATGGTATCACCGCTGGTGAGTGCTCGCGCACTGTAAGCCATGCAGGAGGTCAACTCTCAACAAGGTATTTCGCGTTGACAGGACAAATACTCAACGAGAGATGTTGTGCACGCCCTTGAGTGACAAGGGAGTTTGACTGTGAATGGTAGCAACTCAAATCTACAATCCGTCACGGGGCGCCTGTCGTTCCTTGATGGGTTGCGCGGGTATGCCATAATCATGGTCGTCGCTACCCATGCTATGGCTTACGTATCACTAGACGATTCAACCGTCAGACTATTTTCCTTCTGGGTGCAGGGAATCGCTGTTCCCCCGTTCTTCTTAGCTGATGGTTACTTGTTTGTTCATGCCTTAAAGACGCCAGCACGTTATTCCTATGCACAGTACTGCCTTCGGAGCGCGAGGCGACTATTGATCCCCTGGATATCGTTTAATCTTCTCTACCTCTGCTCCCGTGCAATCTTTGAGCTTTTGGGACAATCTTCTTCGACAGTTGTGATTGGCCATAGCGTTAGAAACATTTTGGAAGCCATATATTACTCAGAGATTTCTGCCCAACTATATTTTTTACCCGCGCTGTTCTGCATTCGACTGACGTCATTCGCAATTCGGTTTTTTCCCCGGCTCCCACTTAGCGCAAGTGTCATGATCTGGTTATTGTATGCTGCTGCCTGGAATCTCGAACTGTTTTTTGATCGGCACGAAGGACAACTGGATCCTATTGTACACGCAGCCTGGGGAATGCAGTATTACATACTGGGCATGATTCTAGGCTCACCTAGCATTCAAGCCACATATCGACCCCACGTGCTCACGGCTATTGCTGCAATTTGTTTGGGTATAACATTGCTGGCATATCCATCCTCGACTGTTTTGGCTCAATATGCATACTTAACCGGAGCGTATTTCTTATTTCTCAGGGTTGGAGAGACAGCATATCCGTTTATATTTTTAGGCAGATTTACAATGGGCATATATCTCTTACACTCGCCGATACTGTTAAAGCTTTCTTCTGTGATAGTTGGGGCATTGATGGGCAGAACTGGTATAGCTCCGTACCTCGCGCTCGCAGGAGCCACAATCATGACATCCTTGTTGGCAATTAAGGCCTGTAGATGCTCTAGATGGGGCCAGGTTGTACTTGGTGAAGGGCGGAAGGAAACCGCGCTCTCAGAATCTAGCAGTGTGTTGGCAAACCGGCTCTCGTGAGGCGTCACCTACAATTTCACTTCTGCAATAGAGCTATTTTTTGAGATATTTGTGGCCACTTTCGATTTGCAATGGAGAGCATACCCATTGCCGCAAATATTGAAAGATAAGGCATGACCGGAATCATGTAGCGGAACAGAGGAAGGGTCATCCAGTGGATAAACACAAAATAACCCACCAGGACTAACATCGCAAAAGCCTTCCGATTTCCTTGTTTCCAGGACAGCATGATCCCTATTCCCGCAAGAATATAGAGCCCAAAGTTAATGGCAAATGTGGCACCGTGATTGTTCCCAGATTCTGTCGAGTACCAAAGACGAAAGAACTTCTTCACCACGTACATGCTCAGATCCGCCGGATCATTCCTTAATCGGGTTTGGTAATGATCAATGGCAACCTTTCCTAAATATCTGTCTCTCTCCGCAGGAGGATGATCTTCAGGAGGCGGAACGATACCCCTTGTTTTTGCCTCCTCATATAAGCGGGCAACCTCTTTGGCCCGACCCTCACCGATAGTCAACATTGGCTCGGATGCCCCGTAGAGAATCACGGAGCTGTTTGCCCCGACAGGGATGAATTCTTTCAACACAATGTAGTTACGAATTCCCCACGGCAGGATGATCAACGCAAAAGCAACCATTGTCAAAGCATACATGCGTATCCATGCAAAACCCCGCTCCCGAAATGCGAACATCAGTGCCAACAATACGAGCGGCATGAATTGGGTAGTTCCGCGTGTTAATGTCGCCAATCCAAGGGAAACCCCCGCGGCACAATAGTACTCCCATCTCGCACTCTTGATCGCCCATATCGTGAACCATACCCAAACCGCGAGTAAAAACGTAAAGAGTACTTCTGTGCCCACGTATAGGGTGGAATATATCGTAAATGGATAAACAGCCCATATCGCCGCGGACAACAATCCGACCGACGAGTCAAATATCTCCCTTGCAATCAGACACAGGAGAACAGCCGTCGCGGAATCAAGCACAATCTGGACTATTTTTATTGCTACGGTGCCATCCCCGCCAAATAGGAAGGCGAGGCTAGCAATAACGAGTGAATACAAGGGGGGCGTGTACACCGGGAAGGTGGGATCAGCAAACCCCTGGCCTTCCACAAGCATTTGCGCCCCTTTGATATATGCAAATTGTGCATTGTAGGAAACCTGAGGCTCTGGCAAGATGAGCAGTGTGGTCACCCGAAAGATAAATGACACAAGAAAAATCCACGAGTAGAGTTTCATGATCGTCTCGCCGACGGCAAGTGCGAGTCAAGGCTCCGTGACCTTGCCATCACATACGCTTGTACCAAGCTTTTTCCGATGACCTCCCAAGAGTATTGGTCTTTTACGACGCGGTAGCCTTCTCGCGAAACCGCATTTCGCAAATCGGGATTTCGTAATAATTTCAAGGTCTGATCGGAGAATTGACCAGGTGAATCAGCCAACAGAAGATGTTGCCTATCTCTTAACGCAAGACCAGATGCCGCGAACGTCGTGCTCACAATAGGCATTCCCATCGCCAAAGCATCAAGAATTTTCAAACGCGTCCCCCCCCCATCAGTAATTGGGCAGACGAAGACGGTTGCGTTCTGAAAGTAGGGGCGAACATCGTCAACAAACCCTGGGACATGCACCCGTGCATCGCGATTCGACAACTCCAGTAACCAGGACGGCGGATTCTTCCCCACTACGTCGATTTCAAGATGCTCCACCTTTCCAGTCAACTCAGGCCAGATGGACTGAAAAAAATACGTAATGGCTCCTCGGTTCGCCAATTGATCAAGACGGCCACAGAATAACAGCCGCGCGCCTCCAGGATCAGCACGCGGAGTAAAATATTGGACATCGACACCATTTGGAACTACGCAAATCGCGCTGTCTTCGCAAGAAGACTTTACCAACGTTCCTTCCTCCTCAGACACGACAACATTGACATCAAAGGTAGGACACCACCGCTGCTCCGCGGAAAGCAGATTCGCCGACTCCTGGAGCCAGAATTTCCGCCACAAAAAGTTTTGCTCATGCTCTGCGCGTCGACGAACGAGCGCAGACTCGATATCGTGGTGATTCAGCACCGTACCAGCATGAGGAATGAGCGGGACATAGGGGGATAGCCCAAGAGTATCTGCGTGCACAACATCGAAACGAAGCCGACCAACCAGTCTTTGAAGTCGCGCCACCATTTCGTTGGAACGCAACCACCTAAATTCATAAGGCTCGCCGGCGACCAGACCATTGATTGCCCGCCAATACCGGCCAACGCCGAAAGAATCGGTGGGTAGCGGATTCCACTCAACACTAGCACAGAACTTCGAAAGCGCTTCCACGCAATCTTGAGGTGTCACCCCATGCGGCCTCGAGGCCGGCTGATCGAACACAAGAGCATGGACTTCATGTTCTCTCGCCGCCTCTCTCAACAAATTATAGTTGCGCTGGAGTGGTCCGCCCTTTGGGGGATACGCGAGATTATGGCCTAACCAAAGAATTCTCATTTTAGATATGACACCAGGACTGATACAGATCCGCGGTTTTCCCTGCCATCGTGTGTGCGCTGAATTTATGCTCGACTAGCTTTCGTCCTTCCACCCCCAGCGCTCCGGCTTTGTCCGGCTTCTCGATCAATTTATGTAAGGTTAGCGCGAGTTCCCTTGCATCACCAGCACATACCAATTTCCCGGAATGATCATGCACAATCACTTCAGGAATTCCGCCTACCCTGCTGGCCACCACTGGGCGCTGCAAAGCAAGAGCTTCGAGCAAAACCATCGGAATACCTTCATGCAAAGAAGGCAGAACAAAGATGTCCGCCATGTTGATAAAGTCGTACGCCTGTTCCTGATGGCCTGCAAAAATGACCGATCGGCCTAAACCCATCCGATTGGCGTCGGCTTCGAGCTGCACACGCAGAGGCCCATCACCGACAAAAATGAGTAGCACATTCGGATGGGACTGAGACAGAATTTGAAAGGCCTCGAGCAATACGGCATGCGCCTTCACCGGCACTAGCCGTCCCACCGTGCCGATCAACACGGCTTTGTCGTCGACACCCCACTCCCTGCGTTTGTCCGCCCTCTGGGTCGTGACACGAACTGCTTCTAAATCGATCCCATTGTGTATGCACACTAGCCGGTCGGGATCATAGAGGCGACCCAGGGCCTGTTCAATCTCTGATGAGACGGCGATGACCTTATCCACCAGCCGCCGGGTTACGAATCTATCCGCGATCATGTATGCGGACATCTTCACATTCCTCAGCCCCTGGAACGGTTCAGGCAGACCGTGAACGATCCTGACGACATGCGGGACCCCCATGCAGCGGGCGACAATTGAGGCAAGAATGGAGTCTTTGTACTTATGAGTATGAACAACGTCGGGCCGAAACCGGCGAAACACCCTTGCAAGTCCAGCGGCAAGCGCTAAGGGACCATGTTGTTTCTCAGGAATGACTGCAAGGGAAAGCGGAAGCTTTCGCAATTCATCCGCCAACCGTCCCTCATTGAATAACACCACGGAATATTCGAAGCCGGGCAATCGAACCAGGTAGGTCATGAGCGCAAGCAACTGAACTTCTGCCCCAGCCCATAAGTCGCCCATCGCGACATGACAAATCCTCACGACCGAATCCCACCATGGGTGCTATTCAACAGAAGAAATCTCCACCACGCCCACTCGCGGTCTGCTGCAGGGCTTCGTTCCTAGGCCATACAACCACAATTGTACGGCGCGGCTATCCTCCGGATCTCAGACAGTGATCATACAGCGACTGATAGGAGGACACCATGGTCTGCAAACTGAACTGCCCTTCTGCGCGGCGTTTTCCTCTTTCTGCAAACGTGGCCGACTGCTGCTTGCTGGTCAACGACGTGATCAACCTGTCTGCTAATGCCTGACTATCACGTGGCGGAACAAGAAATCCTGTTTCTTCATCTATCACAAGCTCAGGATTTCCTCCGACCCGCGTCGCGATGACCGGCTTTCCGGCCATCATCGCCTCAAGGATTGCCATTGAGAGTCCTTCCGAAAGCGAGGGCAACACGAACAGATCGAGCATGGCCAAAATCCTTGGAATATCCTGCCTCAGACCAAGAAAGTGGACTCTTTTCTCCACACCGAGGCGAGACACTTGCGCCTTCAATTCGCTCTCCAGCTGCCCTCTCCCGGCAAAGACAAATGATGTGTTGGGACATGTCCTCAGAACCGCAGGAATGGCCTCGATGAGGTACTGATGCCCTTTCACCGGATACAGATTGCCGACCACACCCACAATCTGATGATCCTCAGGCAACCCCAACTCCTTCCGGCACTCAACCACCTCCGTGGGAGTGTACTGGGGCAGCATGTCCACGCCGTTATAGAGGACCTTCACGCGCCCAGGCGACACTCCGACTTTCTCAACGATAAACTCCTTCAAATTCTCTGATACCGCCACCATAGTCGCCCTTCGACTCACCCATCTGTACGCAAGTCGTCGCCGAAGCCGTTCCCAATAGTAGTTCTTGCCGTGGACGGTTGCGACAAGAGGGACACCCGATACCGCTGCAACAAACGCCCCCTGCACATTAGCGTCGAACTCATGCGCGTGAATCAGGTCTACCTGTTCCTGTCGCAGGAGTCGTTTGAACTGCATTGCCCAGCGCCAATCGGTCATACCATGGGTCGGGAGCACAAACGTACGAATTCCACAGCTTTCACTCCGTTCCTTGAGCCACCCAGGGCGGAACAAGCACAGGACAGCCCGATACTTCTGAGGGTCCAGGGCTGCAGCCAAATTGTTGATGACGCGCTCCGCACCGCCAGGGCCACTACTGGTCGAAAGAAAGAGAATGGTTCGAATCATACAATGCACCGCCGACTCGAACAACTCTGCGTCGTGAATAGGGGAAGAAGAATTCTCACATCCATAATGATGGCCTGACGCAGGGGCATTAGCGGGGCAACCTTACGATTCCGGGTGAGCCCCCCAAAGACGCTCTTGATGCTATGGGAATAGACAAATTCGAACCAAGCTTCTTTAGCGAGTAAGCTTGGGTTGTGTTTCGAAGGGCTACCGCCAAAGCCATCAGAATCCAGAAGGTCGGATAGTAGAGAGTAGAGATAAAGGCGCTTGTTATGAGGTACCCTAGAAGGCCTCCCAAAATCGCATTACCGAACAGGGAGGCCCGTGTAAATTCAGGATCGTTCAGTTGCTCATTTTCACGCCGGCGCTTCATCGCGGGAAGCCCACTCGGAACCAACTGGCGCACTCTCGTATCTCGATAATTCTGGTATACCATCGTACTGAAAATGATCGCTCCTAATAGTCCCAGCTCTGGTAGCAACGTAAAATAGAGCGAATGAGCCTGGCGACCAGCCAAGGATTTCGTTTGCCAGGTTCGCCCTCCCATGTACTCACCAATTGTCCAAGGAAAATTCGCTTGCCCCACACCAAAAATGGGGTTATCCAAAAACATTTCCCACCCAATTCCCCATGTAAACACGCGCTGCCCTGCAGTCCCCGATTCCATCGTGCTATCATCAGTAATAGTATTAATTCTATCCCAGTATTCCTGAGGCGCAGCGACCAACACTATGCCTATAAGGCATACACCCAACAAAAGCGACATCAGCTTCTTGGGAGAATACAACCAACAATAGCTCCCTACTGCAAGCAATCCGAGAAACCCTCCACGCGAAGATGTCGAAATCAAAGAGATGACAAAAACACCTAGTAGTCCAAGGTATAAAAACTTGCCTACCTTGCTCGTAGCACTCTGATGCATGAAGAATGCAACCGGTACCGCGACATTCATTTCCATTCCAAAATCATTTTCATCACCTAGCCAGCCCCCCACTCCACGCCCTTGATGCAATATGCCATTTATTGCCAACACGGCATGCACCCCCAACCACATGAGAATGAGTTTGTGCATACGGCTGGTGGAGTCAACGAAGGTGACTATCCCCAAGTAAAAAAAGAAATACAGTGTCATGTCCTTGAACGTCATCAGCGCATGAAAATTGTTATTTGCAAAGGGCACCCACATTGCCATAAAGCTCAACAGTCCGATCCACAGCTTGGTTTGCAAGTTGGCCAAGCTGGCCCTTCCTGAAAGAAGCACAGTCAGAGCTAAAATAGCGTCAATTAAGGAAGGAAATGGGACGATCTTGAGGGGAGGCAAGAAATCTTGTGGCCTCCCGAATTCGAACATGAGTGCCACTAGGACGAGATAGAATCCGACGTTGGACTCTTTTTGAGCAGGCAGCGCCCTGGCGGTAGCCCCAAATCTAGATCCACCGGCCATCTGTGGGTTGGAAGGTATCATTGAGCAGGGGTCTGGATCACAAGACTGAATGCCGTGATTGCCCGGTCATGCCGTCTTTCTCAACGCCACGATCATATTTGTCCGAAGATTACGAAAGGGCTGAGTCATAAGCAGCCGAATCCATATCAACTCTAGAGCGGCCAGCGGTGGCAACATGGCAAAAATGGCGTCGGTTGGAATGAGGTCAAGCTGAAGCACTTCAAATCCATTGGTCTGAGCGAGCGCCTTCACTTGGGCCTCCGTATTGGCCTTGTAATGGGTAGGAAAGACATCGTGTTCCTGACGTCCCTCCAACAGATAGATGAGTTTACCTTTGAGCCACTCGGGCACCAACTTAGACAGAATGACACCATAGCCATAGGCGTTCGGCGTATGAAACAAAAACACGCCCTTGGGCTTGAGAATGCGGCTGATCTCTCTGAACTGCTCATTCGGATTGTCGAGATGTTCAACCACCATATTCGCGGTCACCAGGTCGAAGGCCCCACTCCTAAACGGCAACTTGGTCACATCGCCGCGCAACTTCTTGGCTATATTCGGATGCGCTTTCAGCGACGGCAAGTCATAGTCGATCCCGAATATGGTCTTGCAGGTCTTCACTAACTGACGCTCTTCATTTGCCCTCCAGCTGGGAAGAATGGCGTGTCCACAGCCGATCTCCACCCATTCGACGGACGGCGTCACATAGCGCTTCAGCGCCTCCTCGTACCAATACTGAGAGTAGCGAAGGGATGGGGCGATGGCACCTCGTAGCGTCCAATAAAAGTTGAACAACCTCGTTCGCAAGCTCATATCGATGCCGAACCTCCCTTAACCATGAGTAGTACCTTATTCTTCTTCCGCACCGCACCTGCGAGACTATTCTTGTGGACTTTTGGCTGACAGCAGCCGTTCTATCAGCACGTCACAGGCCTGCTTGATCATCGAGAAGCACACCTGGAAGTCATCAAGGGTACCGCTGTACGGATCGGCGACTTCCAAAACTGATTGATCGTAAAATTGACGCAACAGGAACACTTTCCCTTTCGCCTGCGGATACAACTTCACCAGACGATTGCGCTGCTGCCACTCCATCACCAAGATTATATCGGCCCGTTCTACCTGCTCTTTGTGTAATGGCTGCGTCGCGTGCTTACCGAGTGCGAGCCCCCCCTGCGTTCCGACCACCTGCGCAAGGGGATGGGCGGGTTTTCCGAACGACGTCTCAAGTCCTGCCGAGTAGACGCTCACCGGCAGGCCGTTTTTTTCCATCTGATGCTTGAGATAGGCCTCTGCCAAGGGACTACGGCAAATGTTGCCCTTGCAGACCACTAAGATCGCGCGCGCAGGTTTGGGGAACACCTGCTGGTTCACAAGCACTTGATAGCGCCAGTGATTCAGCACTCCGTTCACAGCGTGCTTCATTGAGCGCGCCAGTGTCCGTGCAGATGCCGACCCTACGTGGGACATAGCCACTCCCTAGGTTAACTTGAGATACCGCATCAACTCGAAACGACTTGGCCCAAGATCGTTCAACCGCTCAACTTCGTAAAACATGTCACGTTCGAAGAAGCGACAGAAAGACCGTAGTGCTTGCAGCCGCGACGGAGCGTCCGGAGGTAGGTTCAACAGCCGATCATTGTTCCGCATTCGCATCACCAATTGATCCAGATCACCCAACAACCACCTCGACTTCACTCCAATCCGATAGCCGTTTTCGGGCAGTACCTCCACTTTCCCCATTGCCATATTGAGAAGGCGAAGTGGAAAGTTCACCCCTGCATCAATCGCCAGCTGTAACGAGCCCCAAAATCGCCCGTTAATTTCCATTAAGAGCGGACGGCGGCTGACCGCGTCGACCTTAAACTCCACCATCGCCACTCCATGCCATTTGGCACGTTGTAACAGCTTCAGGGTAGCGTCAACCATGGCTTTGGGCAAGGCAATACTCTCGCGCAACACACTCACCCCACCCGATGGCGGACGCTCCCGCAAACGCCTATGCGCAAACATCCCTAACGGAAAGCCTTCGTTCATCAGGACAAACAGCCCTTGCCCTTCCCCGACGACACGCTGCTGAATCAATGAAGGGTTACGCAGATATGGTTTCTCTTTGTACACACGCGTTAGCGCATCCCGAGACTCGGCATAACATACGCTCGTCTTTCTCCACTGCTCGCCTTCCTGCACAAGAGAGCAGCCGGGCTTTACAACCACCGGAAACTCCCGGACCTGTTCGAGGATCGAATCGAGTTGCCCGTCAGGAACAAAGATCGTTTCAGGAATCGGCACTCCCTGGGCCTCCGCCTGCTGCATCAAACGATATTTATCGGAGATGTCACGAAACGTTTCGGCTTCCGGGGTGGGGATGTGTGTATATCCGGCAAACCTGGTCTTCTCCGGCCCTATCACATGCATGGCAATATCAGACACAGGGAACAGTGCATCCACACGTTGCTTGTGAACGACATCCACCAGGGCGTTCACAAATCCCTGTGGATCCTGATAGGGAGATGGGTAGGAGAAACTCTCACGGCAGTAACGTGACGCACCCGCGAGGGATCGCTTCGCTTCTGCTCCGACAATGACCTCGACCGCCTCACGACCAAGCGCCCTTGTTACTGCAAGCGCCGCGCGCTCGTTTCCATCCGTCACCAACACTCTCACGTACGCTCTCGCCTCACAATCGCTTTTCTCACAGTGCTTCCCTACCGTCGCCTAGTTTATTGGAGACAATAGCCCACAGAGCCTGAGCGAGAACAACGGAATAGAATGCGTCATATCATTGTGGATCCCTATTCGCCGAAGTGCAAAGCGATTCGGCGGGCATGGCCCCTCTACTCCCGTTTGCACCGACACCGCAGCCTCATAGCCATGCGCTTTCGCCTGGGATTGGATATCTGCGTCGCTGTTCCCGTTGGGGTAACAAAAGACCGGGACATACTCGATCCCCGCCTGTTGAAGCGTCTGTTGAGACGTTGCCAATTCCTCCGACACTTCTGCTGGTGTGATCGTCGTCATGATCCGATGCGAACACGAGTGCGATCCGAACGATATGCCGCCCGTGGACATTTCGCGCACCTCATCCCAATTGACGACGACTCGACCATCGGGTAACGACACTCCCATTTCTTCTGCCAATGCACTCACCAGCCTCTGGATTTGATCCTTCGGCAACTCCTTGCACCGCTCGATCAACTGGTCCGCAACTCGCTCATCGTGCGCCAGTCCTTTCCCCAAAGATCCGCCGGCAGCACCAAGAACATGCAACAGGACCCGTTTCACCTGCTCACCATGCTGGGCACCGTGCCCGTTGCTCCCAGCGGTCCTCAGGAGATAGGCGAGCTGGTCTGGCCAAAACCACTGATCCGTACCCACATAGTCTGTCGGCAGAAAAATTGTTGCCGGGATTCCGAGCCGCCTTAAGACCGGATAGGCATATCGGTAGTTGTCCAACCATCCGTCATCGAACGTGACCACACAATACCCTGCCTGTTCATTCCACTCACCCGCTTTCCAGAGATCAAGGAGCTGGCGGAAGGATAACACCGTGAAGGTCTGCTGCAAAAACGCCATCTGCTGCGCAAACACGGTGTCCAGGACATACATGCCCGGCTGCACGGCCTGACAGGCAACTTCTTCGCGCGTCAGTACCCGATGATACATCAAGATTACGACTTTTCCGCGAAGTCGTGATTGATGCAACGAACAGGCGTGCACGGCCCACGCGATGGAGGTTCGAGTCACCGACTTTATCCGGGAAATTGTGATACCCACGCCAGATCCAGGTTGCTCTGGTTAGAACAAGGTGTAGATGAACGGTGCGACAGCCGATCCCTGCGTCAGCACAATGAGGCTTCCCAGCAACACCAGCATCACGATGATAGGCAGCAGCCAGAACTTTTTCCGCTCCTTCATGAAGGCCCACAATTCTGTCAGAAAATCGCCCATGCTCCCCCTCCGGTATCTAAAATTGTCTCGTCATGTGATTGCGCGGCCTCGGCTGTCTGACCACTCGATAACTTTCGGCATCCTGCCTCAACGCTCTGCTCATTGAGTCCCACCCAAACATGCGCATGACAACGCCCATGGGCGTGATCAGCCCAAAGTACAGCACGCCGAGAATGATCCTGGTATTGATCCAGCCCATCACATGGCCGATCTTCATCCAGATTTTAAAGATCGGCGCGAGAAGGGTTGGAGCCGCCAGTCCCAGGGGAACCAGCAACACCCCCGGGAGAATGGCCCAGAGACGAATCGCCTCACCATATCGAACCATGGGCCAGATACCGACCACGCACAAAATACCACCGACCATCAGTCCGAAATTCCGCAATTCCCTCTTTTCAACGACCTGTTCCATTCTCGTCCCCTCGCTCAATGCCTGTCACCAGTCTTCTTCCATCGACATCTTGACGATTTCATCCAGCACCATTCTCCACCTGCTCACGTCACCGTTTGGATGGCTCCCACCGAAACACTCGATCTCCCCTGAAATAGCGCATCCAGGCATCGAGAATCGAAAGGTTCACCAGCACAAAAAATGAGGGCAGTCGGAACAGACTGCTCTGCGGCATCCAGTGAAACACTGCATAGGCCACAGCCGTCGCATAGAACAGCACTTGTCCGAGAAGGACAGCTCTGTACAGGGGAAACTGCGTCGCCAGCACTAGGTTGGCCCCCAATACTCCGATCATGGCAAACGGCACCAGCCACCGACACAGTTTATGACTGAACAACTGCCACGCGAACATTCCATAACGAAAGGGATTCAACATCGGCAGGCTGCGCATGAACACCGCAATGCCGCGCAACACGGTCCGGACCTTGCGCTGGTACTCTTTCTTCTCATCCGATAAGTTCTTGTAGTACCCGATGCTGTTGGAGTCCGACACACCCCGGAGACCGCGCTTCATGGAATTCAGCAATGTATTGAAGTCGCTCTGCAGATCATCCGCCCACGGACTGCACACGCTTCTGCGCGCGGCGAAAAACGAGCCACTCAGCCCCACCAGCGTATTGACTCTCGTTTCTAATCGTCGCAACAGCATCTCATACTTGACATATGCGCCTTCCCCGCTCAAGTTTCCTTGAGCATCGACAAACCGATCCACGCTGCTCACACAACCAACCGTCGGGTCATGAAACGGCTTCACAATGTTGGCAATGCCCTGTAGCGGTAGGGTTGTCGCCACGTCGGAAAATACCAGTACCTCCCCCCTTGTTTCAGCGACAGCCAGCTTTTGCGCTGCTTCTTTGCCGCGCCGCTCGGGGGCGCGTACGAGTCGTACTCCGGATGATTCGTACGAGCGCACGATCTCATCCGTCCGGTCAGTAGAACAGTCGGACGCCACCACGATTTCGAGACGGTCACCGGGATATTGCTGTTGCAAACTGTTCTCAATCTTCTCCTTGATTCGCGCTTCTTCGTTGTAGGCCGTAATAATGAACGACACCATGGGTTGAATGTCCCCGGCCACGATCGGGCGACTGCGAAACAGGGAGAGGATCAGCAGGACGAGCACATACCCCGCGTACGCATAAAAGATGAATATGAGCGATCCCCAGAATACCCACTCAGCAAACCACATGGATCACAGCCCCCCGCTTACAAGCTCTCTCCACAACCGGCTCTCACACCCGCCCGACGCATTGCCTCAGCTTGAGCTCGACACCTCGGCTCCACAACACTGCGAACGGCCCGAGACTGACTGTGGGCCTGCGGCTGGATCTCTCAGATGGCCGATGATGGTCGAACAAATCCGCTTGACGTCCTCATCAGATACCAACTCGTGTGTCGGGAGCGTGACGAGTCGCTCTGCAATCAGCACCGATTGAGGAACAGGATCGTTGGCCAGCGTGTCTGACAACTCTGCGACCTGTCCGATTGCCGAAGGATACATGGCGCTGACCCCAAGGCCTTGCGCCAGGGAAAGGCGGCACACAGACTCCTTGTCTTGCTTGGAACGCATCAGGACCGGAAGGCGGAGGTAGACGGAATGCGCGTCCTCAATCGGCTGAATCGCCTGCACCGGGGCCTCGCTCAACAAGCGACGCATCTGCGCAGTGTGGGCCACCCGGCTCGCCTCGGAACGACTCAACCGTTCCTTCCATCGCCGCAACAAACCGGCACGGACTGCATCCATGCGGGCCATGGGAAAGTCCGTATAAAATTTCGTCTCGCCCAATCTGAGAAACGGGAGCCCCGCGGGAAACCAGTAGCGAGACGGGTGGATCAACAGCTGGGTCACCGCAACCTCCAGCCAATTCACTAACATCTCAGCAATGGACACCTCGGGAAGCCCGGCATACTCACGGGCTATCGCCTCACCTATACGATCATCATTGGTGAGAATAGCACCTCCCGATCCACACGTAATGTTTTTCCCTCTTCCAAAACTCAGAAATGCCGCATCGCCGATGGTCCCGAACGGCCTTTCTTTGAGTCGGCCTCCAAACGCCTGCGCGACATCTTCTACCACGAACACACCGTGATGGCGGCACAGATCACGCACCCTGGACACATCGACCCCGATCCCAAGCAAGTGAGTCGCTAAGACGCACAGGGCGTCGCCATCGGCGGCCTTTTCGAGCTGGGAAAAATCCGGGTTGAACGTCCTCGGATCCACATCACAGAGCCGGACCGACAACCCGGCACGGACAACGGCCGACGGAACGGAAAAACATGTATATCCAGGCATCACCACCGTTCGACGCCCGGATAAGCCATGCAAGGCGCGGAGAATGATCGTCAGCGCGGCCTTTCCAGATGACACGAACCACACATGCTTCACTCCAAAATGACGGCCAAAGTCTGCCTTGAGGGCATCGACTGTTACGCTCGGACGCACAAGCCCGAGCAACCCTTGAAGAAGGTCACGCCATTCGATCGGGGCGGCGGTGGGCGGGAGTGTGCGTTGAGCCTTCATGGAAGGTGTTTCACAATATGCGGACCAAGGAGATTGGCGACCGCCACGGGCAAGGTCTGCCACAGACGAATAGCCACGGCATATTTTGGATTCTGAGGGTTAAGCTGCGGGACATCCCGCCCGTCCTTCATCCAGTAATACCAGTACAGTTGGTGAGGCTGCGCCCCCCATTGTGCTTTAAATTTGTACGTTCCGCTATCAGGACTCGACCGTCCGAAATCAAACACCTGAAATCCCTGCTGACAGGCATATTCCAACACCTTCCCGTACAACAACATGTTGGGAGACAGCTTGTTGAATCGTTTGTCCGAGGCCGCCCAAGGAATCTCCAGCGTGGATCGGAACCCATACAGGAAACCCGCCGAAACGGGTGTGTCCTGATGCGAGACGACACAGATACGGGCATCCTTAGGAAACACCTCGAGTATCTTGCCGAAGAAACTCTTGGCATACACCGGTGTCCCCAGATCACGCATGCATCGCGAAAACACGACATAAAATTCGTCAAGACATTCGGTACCGCCGACCCGTGCGGTCATTCCTTCTTTTTCAGCACGCCGCACCTGGCTACGCAACTTCGAAGGAAAGCCCTTCAGCAGCTCTTCGTACGAAGGCGGCAGCGGAAGACGCATTGAGACTTTTCTTTGTGTCGAAACCCAGGGCGTTTCCTCGCACACTTCCTGTCGAAGTTCGACATGCTGAGCGTCGAGGATCTTTGCCTCCTCAATAGCACAGGCTTCCAACAATCGTCTCACCTCTGGGGAGTCAGCAATCATGCCCCCATAGTTCACAAACGGAAGAGAGACAAGAAAACGGCCGAACACCCGGCTCGCGAGCAACACCAGCGGCACGAGCCCGCAGATCTCCCCATTTTCCCTCCGCACGGTCAGATAGCAGGTGGAATGACCGAACGCTTCCTCGATGACTCGCCGCCAGCCCGACAGATGATAACCGGAGGCTGCGGCCGAATGAAGGACATACTGGTCCCACATCAACAGCTCGGCCTCGGTTCGTCCTAGAGTTGTTTCAATGAATGCACTCATGCAGGCAGCTCTATCGTGAAGCTCTCATATCGTGGGCGGCATCAAGCACAGCCGCTAATTCCCCTGTTAGGGATTGATACTCAAATCGATTCACACGTTCGGGATCGGGTGGAACGAGTTTTTGCTTCCCCGCGGCGAGTTCGCTCAACAGCTGCTTAATCCGCTCGATCTGATTTGGAGTACTGATGCCTAAGGCATGTCGATCAACGAGATTGGCGGTCGCTCCTTCCCCCCCGATCAGCAACAGCGGTCGACCTGTCGCGACATATTCGTAAATTTTCGCGGGCACCTGCAGCGGCGAGTCCGGCTGAAGAACCAACAACACACTGGATCGTTGCATCTCTCGAAGACAGGCACTGTGAGGTACCGCGGGCTCACGTCGAAGCAGGCCTTGTTTTTCCAGCAACTCGGCGTAGCGCTCACACTCTTGATCAGTCATATCCCATCCGCCTACAAACCGCAGCCGAATCATCTCGGCTTTCACCTTGCCGGCCTGAAACAATTCCCACATCGCCTGCAACAGCACGCGCGGTGTTCTCTTCCCATAGACAGTCCCGAAATGACACAGTTCATAACCAATCGATCCTGGCCCGGCATCCGAGTCTGTCTTAGCTAGATCCATCCTGCTCATCACGTCTCGGTCAAACCCATTGGGAATCCACGTGCATCGATCTCGGAGTTCACCATATTCATCAATCAGTCTCGCGCGAAGTTCTTCCGTATTGGCGATCACGTGAACGGCAGCACGACACACCCGAGCTTCCGATTCCCGCGACTTCCTGGTTAAGAGCTTCGAACTGAAGGAATAGTAGGGGTTGCAATTCCAAGGATCCCGATAATCCAACACCAAGGGGCGGTCAAAGTATTCGGCGAGTGCATGACCCACCAGGAAATTCGTCCAGGGACCGCCGGTTGCCAACACGACTTCTGGGATTTCCCGTTGACTAATGTCTTTCAGATGTCGCACCGCTGGTGAATACCAGCCACATTGCCGGTCTGGAAACGCAAATGCCCAGTCGAGAATAAGGTCCTTGAGCCTCGCGCGAGACAGGGTGGATGAGGATGGTGGCGACTGAACTGGATCGTTCTTGCCGCCGCCAGACACATCTGGTTTTTGTGTCATGCCACGTAGCCGGTCGCGGCACCGTAAGAGCTGCTGAAGTCTGTCCACATATGCTACTCGAGTCACTTCGATATTGGCCGGCACGCGCTCCCCAAGTTTTGGATCTACTTGGTGGTGCGGGTAGACACACTCAGGCGTCGTGGCCAGCACATGCGGATGCCACCCATACTCCATTAAATTCCGACAAAAACCAAGCGGACGCATCGCTCCGCTGGCCGCCACCGGCGGGAAGTAATAAGCAACCATCAGCACTCGCTTCACAGATTCACCATGCATCCATGGGAGCCCCAGGCATCGTTGCTACAGTCAGACTCGTTCCCAACAGTACGATCGAGCACTGTGAGTCGCCGTGCTCCTGGAAGGATATCGCCCTCGCATGGACGACACCCAGGCGATCCGGCATCCTGAACCCACACCGTGATCGGACCGATCGAGACTCATCGTGAAAGGCGACACTCACCTTGGGTAGATCGCTGGTCCCAGCGATCTACCAGACAAACTGACGCAGAGCTGACGCTAGACAGCGGGGACTCGTTCCTGTCGGAGAATATCGGACAACAATTCAAATTCAGCGATGTGAAACAGCCGATTGGCAAAATCCGCCTCACCCTTGCGGTGACGCTCTAAATCGGCCAAGATGACCGTTGTGTTGTAGATGCCTCGTTCTCTCACGGTCTGACTGCCTAAGACATCTCGAAGCGGTTCGTAGAGATCGTGGGCAAACCACTTCTTGCTTGCTGTGGGGAAGCCCATCTTATCAACCCGTCCCCGGACCGACTCCGGCATTCGCCCTCTCATCCCTTCCCGAAGCACATACTTATTCCAGGGCCCACGAACTTTCCACTCATCCGGCAGCCCGCAAACAAATGAGACCAAGCGATAGTCGAGAAAGGGAAGCCTCGCTTCGACGGAATGCGCCATAGAATTTCGGTCCTCAATCCTGAGGTACAGGGGCAGCGGGGCGGAGGTCACGGACTGTTTCAACGCATGAGAGAGCGTCGCCACCGGCGGCGAGGCCTCTCCCCTGTCGGCATGACTGAGCAGCTCATGGGAAAACCACGGATTCTCACGAAGCTTGGCATGGCGACGCGCGTGTGCCCATTCCCGATATGCACGAACCTTGTGCAGCTCCCACGAGAAACACCGCACAGCCGCATCTCTCAATCGTTGCGGCGCACTCCCACCGTGCGCGTGACTATAGTCGCTGATAGCTTGCCAGGCGTCTCCCACTCGACCTTGCCGAATGAGCGACACCCAGTAGTCCTGAAAATAGCTGGAATAGCCACCGATCGTTTCATCCGCCCCTTGGCCATTCAACACCACACGAATGCCATGCGAGGCCGCCAAACGCATCAACTGATAGCCTACGACGGCCGTCATCGTATGAACCGGCTCATCCTGGAACCAGAGCAGCTTCTGCAAATCGCTCCAGAGTTCTGAGGGACTCGTCTCAAGTTGCCGGAGTTGGGCGTGGGTCTGAGTCAACGTATCGGCGATATACCTGGATTCATCAAACTCCTTGGCCATATAGCAGAACGCCTGAAGCGCCTCTGTCGATCTCGCTCCACCCTCACCTTGCTGGCGGGCGGCCGCACAAATGATGGCCGTTGAATCCAATCCACCCGACAAACACACGCCAATCGGCACATCACTTCGCATCCGAATCCGAACTGAGTCCTCAAAGAGGTCCGCAAATCTCTCCGCGGGATTTTCCAGAAGGCTTGGGGAGAGGTTGTCGAGCGACCAAAACAGCCACTGCTCCCATGAACCATCCAGGCCAACCTCAAACCCACTGCCCGGAGGGATCTGCTCAATCCCGTCATAGAACGTTTCCCCCTGACTATCGAGACGTCCCTCCAGCAGAAAGGCGGCAGCCGTCTTCCAATTGATCCCGGTCTTTACGTACCCGGATGCCCTCAGCGCCTTTATTTCTGACGCGAATTGCACGACCCCGCCCCCACGGCTCACATACAACGGTTTGACGCCAAATCGGTCTCGGGACCCGAACAGGCACCGCCGGCGGCGATCGAAAATCACAAATGCCCACATGCCGTTCAGCTTCTGAAGGCACTCCCGGCCCCACTCGCGATAGGCAGCAAGCAGGACTTCACTATCGCCGCTCGATCGGAACTCATATCCCAACGCCTTCAGTTCCGATCGCAATTCCACATAATTAAAGATCTCGCCGTTGAACACGAGCACATACTGCTGATCAGCCGTGACCATCGGCTGATGCCCTGCCTCGGACAAATCCAAAATCGACAGGCGGCGAAAGCCCATACCGACAGAGGCATCCAAGTAGATACCGCTATCGTCCGGACCTCGGTGAAACAAGCTCGCGGTCATCCGCTCGACGGCCGATCGCTCTATCATCCGTCCGTTCAACCCTATGGCAACTGCGATTCCGCACATCGGCGATACCCAGTCCCTTCCGGTGTCTTATCTCGTACCCATGCCGCCGACGTTATTTCATCACCACTTGGCGGAAATACTCGGTCGCTTTTCTGATCCCATCCTCCAACTCCACTTGAGGTTCCCAACCGAGCAGCGCTTTCGCCCTCGTAATATCAGGGCGTCGCACCTTCGGATCATCGGCAGGCAACGGCCGCTCCTCAATGACACTCTTGGAACCTGTCAGTTTGAGGATAATCTCCGCAATTCCACGGACGGTGAGTTCTCGAGGATTGCCGATATTCACTGGATCGTGAATGCTATCAAGACTCGCGTCCGGCTTCTGGGTGAGAAACTTCGTGCGATCGGTGCGTTCCGCAACGGACTTGTCGGACTTTGCGTGCAGTAGTGCCACGATACCACGAACCAAGTCATCGACATAGCAAAAGCTCCGTGTCTGAGACCCATCGCCGAATACCGTCAAGGGCTTGCCCTGCAACGCCTGCACAATGAAATTCGAGACGACTCGCCCATCTTTCGGTCTCATTCTGGGGCCGTACGTATTGAAAATCCGAACGATTCTCGTATCGACCCCATGATACCGATGATACGCCATGGTCATCGCTTCCGCGAAGCGCTTGGCCTCATCGTAGACCCCACGAGCACCAATGGGATTCACATTCCCCCAGTACGTCTCTGGCTGCGGATTAAGCAGCGGATCCCCATAGACTTCGGAAGTGCTCGCCAGCAGGAAGCGCGCCCCTTTGGCCTTTGCCAACCCCAGCGCTTTATGCGTCCCCAGCGCCCCCACTTTCAGTGTTGCGATCGGCATCTCAAGATAGTCTTGCGGGCTGGCCGGGGAAGCGAAGTGCATGACTGCATCCAACTGACCGTCGACATGCAGGTAATCGCACACGTTGTACTTCACAAAGCTAAATTTCGGATTGCCGATCAGGTGCGCGATGTTTTCGGCTCGCCCTGTGATCAAGTTGTCCAATGCAATCACCTCATGACCTTGCCCAATCAGGAGGTCGGATAAGTGGCTACCAAGAAATCCGGCCCCGCCTGTAATCAGAATTCGCATGGATCGTTTCCTCCTTCGTCGTTACCATCCCGTGATTAGTCGAGTTCAAACTCTTTTTTCCAATCCGAATCGCCCTCAAGCGGTTTCTGCTCAGTCTTGAGCAAGACACAATTCTCGAGAACAAGGACATCCATCTCAGTTCGCATGAAACACCGATAGGCATCCTCCGGAGTACTGACAATGGGCTCACCACGCACATTGAAGGAGGTATTGACCAGCACAGCATCTCCAGTTTTTGCCTCAAACGCCTTGAGCAACGCGTAGTATCGTGGATTCGTCTCTTGATGAACGGTTTGAACTCGCGCAGAGTAGTCCAGGTGCGTGACGGCGGGAATGTCCGACCGTGGCACATTGAGTAATTCAATCCCCCAAAGCCCCTCTTGCTTGGCCCCCACGGCAAGCCGCCGCTTCTCGACCACAGGAGCCACGATCAGCATATACGGACTGTCTTCATTCAGGGCGAAATAATCGGATACGCGCTCACGCAACACGGACGGGGCGAACGGCCGAAATGATTCACGATATTTGATCTTCAGGTTCATCACCGACTGCATGTCCCTGTTACGGGCATCTCCCAAGATACTACGCCCGCCCAATGCCCGAGGACCGAACTCCATTCGCCCTTGCAACCACCCAACAACTTTTCCGGCCGCCAGTTCATCCGCTACGCGAGAATACAACTGGCTTTCATCCAGCCTGACATAGGGTGCACTCACCGTTTTGAGATACGCTTCGATTTCTTCGTTTGTGTGGGAGGGGCCCAGATAAGAGCCTTTAATGCCATCTTGCCCCTTCGCCACCTTGCGAGGCTTCTGTTCGTATTGATACCACGTCGTCAAGGCCGCACCCATAGCCCCGCCGGCATCTCCGGCAGCCGGTTGAATCCAGAGTCCCTTGAACGGTCCCTCCCGAAGAATGCGTCCGTTGCCTACGCAATTGAGTGCCACACCCCCAGCCATACACAGGTAGTCGACACCCGTTTCACGATGCAGAGTTCGCGAGAGGCGAAGCATGACTTCCTCCGTGACTTCCTGCACTGATCGAGCCAAGTCCATTTCCCGCTGGGTTAACTTCGATTCGGGCTTCCGAGGCGGGCCTCCGAAGACCTCATCAAACTTATTCCCCGTCATAGTGAGGCCGGTACAATAATTGAAGTAGTCCATATTGAGACGAAACGTACCGTCTGGCTTGAGGTCCAGCAAGTGTTCGTAAATCGCCTTCACATACTTCGGTTCGCCATACGGAGCCAGCCCCATCACCTTGTACTCTCCGGAATTCACTTTGAACCCGGTGTAATACGTGAAGGCGGAGTACAGCAGCCCAATGGAATGGGGAAACGGAATCTCCCAGAGAGGAGTCAGCGTTCCTCCTTCTCCAAGCCATGCTGACGTGGTGGCCCACTCTCCGACCCCATCCATGCACAATACGACGGCTTTTTCATACGGTGAAGGAAAGAAGGCCGACGCGGCGTGGGATTCGTGATGCTCGGAGAACAGAATTTGCGGGAGTGTACTTTTTTCCAAACCCGGCGCATGGACCAGAAACTCTTTTTGTAGCAGACTCTTCAGCAGCAACTTTTCTTTTAACCATACCGGCATGGCGGCGAGAAACGATTGGACGCCACGAGGCGCAAAGGCAAGATACGTTTCTAAGAGTCGCTCAAACTTCACCAGCGGCTTGTCGTAAAACACCAGATGCTGGACATCGTTGAGAGTAATGCCTCCTTCTCTCAAGCAATATTCGATCGCCCTATGAGGAAACCCTGGATCATGTTTTTTTCGTGTGAAGCGCTCCTCTTGAGCAGCAGCGATGATCTCTCCATCACGCACCAGGCATGCCGCACTGTCGTGATAAAACGCCGAAATGCCGATGATGTTCATACCTGTCCTCTTAGGGTGCACGTCGGTTTGATGCGTAACAATGCAACAGCATTGCGGACACGCAACACTTCACCGATAAACCTAAAGTATCCTGCGTCATTGCCCTTCCAAGCATTCGCTGATACAGCCTACGTATCGATTCGCAATCACTTCCCAGTTGTATTCACGACATGCCCATTCCTTCCCCCGCCCGGCCAAAGAACTCCGCAACACGTCATCAGCGTGCACCTTCATCAAGCCGGAAGCCAAGGCCATAGGGTCCTCCGGTGGCACCAACACTCCCGTCACACCGTCTTGTACAATCTCTGGAACGCCATCTACGTCGGTCGCGACAACAGCTTTTCCACAGGCCATCGCCTCGGCAATCACGAGCGGCATACCCTCCGCCCGTGACGCCAACACAAAGACCAGGCATGACTTCATCAGCGCGAGCACTTGCCTCTGCGATTGATTGCCCAAAAACCTGACCTGATCGGAGACTCCCTGATCCTGTGCTTGACGTTGCAAATTCTCACGTTCCGGCCCGTCGCCGGCCACCACCAAGTGAAGCAGCACACCTCTACGCTTCGCCTCCTGCAGCGAAGAGATGACGACGTCGATGCCCTTTCGATGAATTAAATGCCCCGCGGTCAGAAGAAAGTTCGGCGGGAGATCATTCTCGACTCCGGCTTGCTCAACCGATTCGATCACATCCAGCGGCGCGCCATTCGGCAACAACTGGCTGCGACGCAATTGAACGGATTTCAACACCGATTCGACTTTCGAGAGAAGCGTCCGGGATACAGCGAACACGCAATCAGCCTGCTCGAGCAGAAACCGCACTAACCGCTGCTCACGCGGCTCCCAAAGAGCGAGGTCATGGGCATCATTTCCTTGATAGGTCACCACCAGCACGCCTCCGTGCAGCCGTTTTAAGATCCCAAAGTAGAACATCGCAGGCAGCGGGTACTGAATCACCACTGCATCTACCTGCTGCCGCCTTGCCAGCCGGAACAACTGTAACAGCGTGAACGGGAACCACAGATAACACATCAGGATTGCACGCATCGGATGTGTCGACGATACAGGAGACCGAAGATACATCCCATATACGGCAGTTCCATCCAGCATCTCGATCTCGCGCAGGCAATTGTCGCGATCAGCGACGAAAATAGTGATCGCGTGGCCCTGCTTGCGAAACTCGCTCGCGAGCCGCCGGACGATGGTACTGACCCCGCCGGTCAACGATGGGCGCCAAGGAGTCACCAACATGATGTTCATATCGTCCAACGCACCTAGATGAGGAACTGGCAGCCACCAGCACTACACAGCATTCGACGCCACCGGAGCCCTGTTCCGGGAGACATAGGATTTCGCGAAGTCCGCATACAATTCGAACCGGAGCGGCCACCGCCTGATCAGATTGCGGAGCCGATGACGCGCCAACGCACCCGAGCACTCTCGCCGTTCCAGATAGGCTAACTGTCGTTCCTGTTGATACAGCTGCGCCTCGACCAACTGTACAATGTCGCGACGATCGTGTCGCTTAATGTCATGCTCCGTCAGGAGAATGTGATAGATCCTGACGAAGTCCCCAAGTAGACGCCGCTGACTGGACATCAGACTGCCGGCCCTCCATCGATACAGTCCCAATGGCTCCGGCAGATAGCCTACCTCGTAGCCCTCAAGCACAACTTGAATCCAATGTAAGTAATCCTGTGCAACCGGTAGGCGCAGGTCAAACTTACCGGCACGGTCAAACGCAGATCGTCGCTCCACGACAGTCAGTGTCTGGATATGGGACTGCTGAAGCAGCTGCCGAAGGCACGCTCCCTGGGGAACCGCTCTCTGAGTTTCCTGATTGAATCTCGCATGCAGCACCGAATCCTGCTCATCAACGACCGCCACCTCGGTGTGAATCATCCCACAGGCAGGGTGTGCATCAAGATATTCCACCTGCCGCGCTAATTTATCCGGTGCCCACAGATCGTCGGCATCGAGATACGCGATAAACTCTCCGGTGGCACTTTCTATGGCTCTATTTCGTGCCGCTGATGCACCCTGATTCGACTGGACGAGATAGCGAACCCGAAGGCCAAACTCTTCCATAATTTCCCGCGTACCATCCGTCGAACCATCATCAACCACAATAACTTCAAAATCGCGATAGGTTTGGGCAAGCGCCGAGTCCACGGTGCGCCGAATAAATCGCTCACAGTTGAACGTTGGAATCACGACTGATACACGAGGCATATGGGCACGTATCCAGAAAATTGACCTATGCAACAGTCCCCGACAACCGGGGCCGCAAAGCTGTCAGCGTCTTCTCTGTGGCCGTATCCCATGAAAACCACTCGGCTGCAAGCTTCAGCGCGCCACCTCGAAGACGCGCGCGCAGGTCGGCGTGGTCCATCAGTTGAAGTATCAGACGGGCGATTTCCTGATAATCCTTGGGTTCGCAGGCAAGAACGTTTTCACCATCGACGATGGCCTCATCCATCTGTGGCCCTCGCGTCACAATAATGGGCAAGCCATGCGCGACCATGGACGCGAACGAACTGTTATTCAGTTGCACGCCCTCCAGGAAGGGCAGCACACACACGTCGGAGGCATGAAGTAACAGCGATGCATCCTCTTCTTCCGACTTGAACGCACCCGTCCAGGTCGTCCGTGCGTCGACGCGCAACTCTTTGGCCAGCGCCTGCATTTTGTCGAAGTACGACGCCCCACCCTCGACATCTAAGCCCACTTTTCCACCAATAAACAACAGCCGGGCCTCTGGGCGTTGTGCCGCAACTATCGCGAATGCTTGCAGTAGCGTCTCGATGCCTTTGATCGGATAGAGGTACCCAAAAAATGTCACGATAAATTCGCCAGGGGCCGCACCGAGTCGCTTTCGCCCTCGTTCACGGGCCAGCCCCGAGACATTCGAAGCGATGAACAGGTTTGGTGGAGGCGGAATGAGCGCGACTTTGTCCTGGACCGGTGCCCACTCCTTCACCAACATGGCCCGATGCCGCTCACACAACGCGATGACCGTATCGCTATCGCGGAGCAATGTCCCGGAGCTGTAGGCCACATCCGAGGTCCCAGCCCATCGGACGATCAGCTTTCTCACGAGGCGAGAAAGAATCCCCGTCTTCGAAGGATCCGCTCCGACAAAGGCACTCTCATACCGCGTCACGAACGGCATCTTTGGAAAAAGCTTCTTACTGAGGGTGGGGAGAAATGTGACCATCGGGTGAAATTTGTACATAAGCCCGATATACATGAGAAACACTGCATCTGGAGCGCAGTTCTTGAGGAAGGAGCGAACCCGCAGTAGATCACCCCACCCCCAGCTTGGCATCACGGCATGCACATGGATCTGAGGATCTGCGGTTCCCATATTCCCGAACGAGGTCAATACGTGCACCTCCACACCACGCTCGACCAGCTGCCGACACAAGTGATAGGTATTTGTCGCCTCCCCGGCATGCATCGGAGGGTATGCTGCGGATATCACCAGGACTTTCATGACGTGGGGGCTCGTCGCATACAGACCACTCAGGGGGTAATGACTATACGGATGCGTTCGCGTTCGTCGAGCGCCGAAGCCATGCCGCGTGAATCTCTTCGAAAATATGAGTCAAGTTCTTCGTAATGCCCCACGTTGGGTAGTGCGTGGTCATTTTCTTCAGATTGCTGATGTAGCAGATATGATCGCCCTCGCGATTCTTGTCGACGTACTCATAGATCATCTTCTTGCCAGAAATCGTTGCGATCATCTCGAAGGCTTCGAGAATTGAGCAGCTGTTTCCCCGCCCGCCTCCAAGATTATAGACTTCCCCACTTCGGGGATTCTCGATGAATGCATGAATGAAACGCGCAACATCAAGGGAGTGAATATTGTCGCGGACCTGTTTCCCCTTGTAGCCGAACACACTATACTTCCTGCCTTCCAGGTTGCATTTCACGAGGTAGCTCAAGAATCCGTGCAATTCGACGCCCGAGTGATTCGGCCCCGTCAGGCATCCTCCCCGCAAGCAACAGGTGTTCATACCGAAGTAGCGACCATACTCCTGCACCATGACATCCGCCGCCACTTTGGACGCACCAAAGAGGGAGTGCTTGCACTGATCAATACGCATGTGTTCAGTAATTCCGTCAACATCGACCGGCGACGCATAGTCCCAACGCGTAGCCTTCTCCACAAGCGGCAATTCATTCGGCGCATCCCCATACACCTTGTTGGTAGACATATGAACGAAGACTGTCTTGGGCGTCTGCCGCCTTGTCGCTTCAAGCAGATTCAGCGTTCCTACCGCGTTCGTATCGAAGTCATCAAAGGGGATCTTGGCCGCAAGATCATGCGAAGGTTGTGCGGCTGTGTGTATGATCACTTCGGGTTTCAGCTCCTGAATAAGAGCCAAGGCACCTTTGCGATCACGAATATCCAACTCGTGGTGTTGAAAATTTTTCAACTCAGCTTGCAGCCTGTGCTGATTCCAACGCGTATCTCCTTGCGGGCCGAAAAACGTCGCACGCGTGTTGTTGTCGACGCCATGGATCAACCAGCCCTGCCCATGAAAATAGGCGCACACTTCAGAACCAATGAGGCCGGAAGACCCAGTCACAAGCATCCGTTTCATGGCGGACTCACTCCTTCCCTATTCTTAAGCGAGTATGCAAGACATGTCCCCTCTTACCGCAAAACTCTGCGAAATGAGCCTATGCCAAGGCTCCACTACGGCAGCCGAGATTGGCTCACTGCTGCATGGGCCATAGCAACGTGCTTCATTCTCAGTCACATTTGTTCATGGCTCAAGCCGATTCGCATTATTCGCTACCCGCTCAAAGCGCGCTCCTCAGTTCGAGGAGCAATTAAGTAGGGCTCCCAGAATGTGCGATCATATCTCGGCCATGCGTGACACCCAAACGGCATCTCTCCGCGAGTGAGCTCGAGACACATTCGAGGGGCCACTTCGAAGGCAAACCGTAAGCCCTCCTCCACCGACGCCACTTTGAAGTCCGGCACGTAGTGCTTGGCACGATCCGACCAAAAGTGATCCTCATTCTTCGTCCCGTCCGGACGAAGATGCCAACGCGCCATCTCTAACCGCACATTATTGAATCGGGATAATCGTTTGAGCAACCGTCGGGGTGAGTTCAGCATTCGAATGGGCAATGTACACCCGGCGTACTTTTCGCGCCAGTACTCTCTCGGCTCCATCCAATACACGTCCGACCGGAACACCTTCAAAAAACTCTCAATTTTACGTAGCGAGAATCCACCATTTCCGACCCGTGCCTCTTTTACCCAAGGACTATCCGCGCACTGTAACCAGGGCGGGCCGATATAGTCCAACCCCGTCTCGCACCAGGCACGTAACTGATCTGAAAATACCAAAGCATCAAGATGATAAATCAGAATATACTGATAGTCAGTGAACGCACGGTAAAAATCCTCTGACAACAAGAGGCGGGTATTCGCAGCAACACTTCCAAAGTATTCATCACCAAATCGTTTGAGAGAACATCCGGGCAGATCAATATTGAGAGACTCCGGCACCACCAGATATTTGTCATATCCACCGAGATAGCGCCTCAAATGCTCGAAGGAAATTTGCTCGTCGGGAGTCAACTCCGCTCGATTGTGCATCGGCACGACAATCGCAACTTGCTGTTTGTGCGTGGTGCTCATTTAGTTCAGACCTACCCGTGGTGGTTTTTCTCTACGTACGATCCGACTTTCTGACTACACCCATTCATGATGCGGGCACAGGACAGGGGAAGAGGCTTCAGCACCTTAACCGACGGGTTTTATAGCTTCTCAAGCGCCCTCAATACTTCTTCGCCAACCAACTTGTGACCGAGTTCATTGTAGTGGGCGTAACGGCGAAACGGAAACAAGGACAACGGATCCGGGTGCTCAGAAAAAGACCTGTGTATGTCCACGACTTGAAGATGGAGGCGACTGGCGATACTCAGAACGTGCTCTCGATCTTGGCTTGCCAATTCAGGAATGCGGTACCGCTCCCATGTGGGAAGGTAGACAAATACAAGTCTGCCGCCCCACGAACTCACTGTGTCCCGAGCGTCCGCTAGCACCCGCTCAAATAGTTGAAGATCTTCCGCCGCTGCTGGTGCACCGGACTCCCGGAGGTACTCTACCAACTCGGCTGGGAGCCCTTGTTCTGTCGATCTGCGTTCACGAAACACATGGAGCGCTCGGCGAAGATGGTGCAGTTTTAAAATCAGTTCAACCGAGACGGGAGCTTCGGCCTTGGCCATTTCCCCATCAATGTGGGCCTTCAGTAACCGATCAATTTCTGTTTGGTGCTTGATTAGATGTTGGGAGAAGGAGGACTCTATGTATCGCTTCAGCAGCGGGGAGTTCTTTTCCCATCCGTCCAGATCCCGGAGGTCATTGCCTTCATAGTAGAACCAGAGGACTAACCTAGGCTTGAGACTCTCCCCATACTCTTTCAACGTTGCCAAACTCGTCAAGGGTCCATGACCATTCACGCCCAGGTTGATCGTATGAGGGCGATGTGATCGGATGGTCGCCACAAATCCTTTATCCGTCGGCACACAGACGCCATGGGTGTAGGAGTCGCCGAGGGTGACGATATCTGCCGACTGCCTCTCCCACATGCCTCGCGGATTGTGAAACCCGTGCTCATCACTCTCGTACACAACGTACTCGCCACTCTCATTACAGAAGACGGTCGTCGTCATAGACATACCCGCCACAGGCAAAAACTCTTCGTTATTTCTGAGTAGGATCGACTTGATCGTCTCGCTCGAAGCAGGCTCGAACAAGACCCTGGGAAATATGTCGGGGTACGCGACGATGCCACGTGCCCTCATATCATAAATCACTTGCAACCTCGAACGGGTATCGAACTTCTGATTCCCAGCCTCCAAGGTCTTTATCCGGTCTGCCGCAACCTTCGGGTTGGCATCCTGCGGAAAACTTAGCCACCCTTGGGCACCCAGCGACGCAATGGTAGAACCGGAATATGCGAGGAGCACTTCAACAAAGTATAGCGCGATAAGTGTCGACGCCCCGACAAACACACTATTGATTTTGACCGATACCGGCAAACGCATACCGGCAGATAACATGGCTGCCGCCACGATGAACGCCAGATACCGAGACGACATACCATGGCGCCACACCAAGAATATGAATAGGGCAACACAGACTGTCGCACCCAGCAGAAGCGCAAGATTTGCCGCTTTCCCCACTCGTCGCCCCATCTCGCCCATGCCGGCGCACTCTCCTCTGCTCGTGAGCTCGATTCAACCGCAGAATCCCGAAGGCCCTTCAAGACCACCTTGAATCGCTATTACCCTTATCGCCTTCCATGTTTTGCCAGAATCATCTCCACAGTCGCACGATAAGCTTGCTCGAATTTCTCCGGAGTGTGATTATTATGGGCTGCTTCCCACGCTTTTTTAGCCCTGCGGCGCAATTCATCCACAGACATGCCAACAATCTCGCGTGCTTGTCGCATGATCGTTTCGATTGAAACATCTCCCAAGAGAAAACCGAAGTTTTCGACATCGATTGACGATTCATAGCTCACAACTGGGATCACACCCGCAGCCATGGTCTCAAGCACGACCGCCGCTCCAGCCTCTGAACAAGAGGGAAAGACATGGGCAATGGATTGCTCCAAGACCATTCGAAACTCGTCACTGGATTTATCCAGCCAACCAACGCACCTGATATTGGGCGTGTGGAATAGTGCCTTCCGATACACATCCACAAATTCCGGCTCATCCTGCACTGGCCCCACAACAATGAGCTGGCAGTCAGGCAATCGCATGAAGGCCTCCAGCACCAAATCGAGTCCCTTATGAACCATGCCACGGCTTCCAAACCAAATGAAGCGGTGTCGAACCACGTCAAAGTCTTTGTTCTCTGGCCAAGGCCACATCTGCTGAACCACCATGGGCAAGCGAAACACAGGCTTATTCGCATAGGCATATGTGTTGACAGTAAAATCATTACCGCAGGTCGTGAGATAATCTGCGTGCTCCACACCTAAATGCGGTGTTTCTAATCGATTCGGCGGAACAGTACGCCCCTTTCGCTGCTGAAACGCTAACATTCTCCCCATTTCAGCTTGGTTCTGGTAGACAGTCTGGGCCGTGTCACAGTGCAGAATCTTGATGCAGGTGGACGGCAGATAGGGTTGGAGTCTCTGCAAATTCACGCGGGTATCCACCACCACATCATAAGGTTTCCAAGGGACAAATTTCTGATTCTCGCAATGGATTACATCTACGTCATAACCCAGCTCGACAAATGTCTGAGCCATCAGCGAGGTTTTTAAAAATTGTGGGTGGCAATTAGGAATAGGCTGCCCTCGTGCTTTGCAGAGAAGCCCTTGATTGTCGTAGGAAATCAAAACGTTACCACGCGAGCTCCCCGCAGCGTGCACGGACACAACGCCACCCCTAAACTGCGGCCAGACGCCACGGATGGCACCAATGACCTCTCTTCCCCATAGATACAATTGGTACCGCTGTAGATAGCGCCACAATCGCTTCAACAGATCGTCCTCGGGCGGCCTTCAGGAATCGGCCACCCAGCCTTGCGCAAACCTGCAGATGCGATCATCACCGCTGCGACCAATTCTGCCGGCCCTGGCGACATAGAGATTTGCTTGAATGATCGGCGATCGAGGAAGCTCTGCCATGGCTCGCGAAGATCAGGAGCGTGATAGAGGCCGAACCTATCGTGCGCCACAATTGGACTCGTCTCGCTAAACAACCACTACTGGTCGTGACAATTAAAGATTGAATGGTCATTGAAACGCTAGTCATGGAGCAGCGTCTCAGTACACTCCTATTTCGCCGGAAGAGATCTGGCTTCGCAGAGACACACGCTCTCCGCTTGGTGGGTCTTTGGGATCATATAACATCGACCATGCCAGCGAAACATGTGGGGATGGCTGAGCGGCTTCAACAATCGGACGTTTCGCTTGGCACACAACTTCCTGATCCGTTGTATCGCGATAGCGTTCATGCCAATCCCGTGGCTGCATGAGTGGTGTACCACGCAATCGTCCGCCGCAATCCTTCATCGAGGGAGATCTGCGCACGCCACTTTAACAGTTCATAGGTATGTATCGTATCAGCGCGACGCACAGGTTCCGAGGGACGATCCGGCACCATACCAAAGAGCGGTTTCGTCGGTTCTTCCATCAGGAGGAAAATCCGTTCGACTACCGAACGAACCGTCTGGTTCGTTCCCGTCCCTACGTCAAAACATCCTCCCTCGATTTGTGGAACGCTGGCGGCGGCCAGAAATGCCTCCACGAGATCATCAACAAATAGCCAGTCGACTTCCCAGAGGCACGAAGAAAGCTTCGGGGATTCTCCCCTGAGAAGTGAGAGGATGACGGACGGAATAATCTTCCCTCGATCCTGGCCTGGCCCGAATGTCATGAACGGCGTAAGAATGACGGTGGGCGTTTGATAGAGCAGATGAAACATCCTCGTATAGGCAGTCGACGCCCATTTTCCTGCCGCGTACGGAGAACTTGGAATGGGTGGTATCATTCCCCCGATCGGTTCGGTCAGTGACCCTGTCATCACAATACGCCCACAGCCAGCTTCTGTTCCCGCCACAAGGACATTCACTGCACTTATCACAAGCCCTTCGAGGGTAGGCAACACGAGGGCGAGATCCGGCTTCGCGCCTGCGGACCCCGCCAGGTGGTACACCACCTTTGGCCTTACGTCCGTCAACAGTCTCCGCGCACTGTTGATGTCTGCGAGATCGAGCTGCCACCAAATTGGCCCCCCCGGCTCGGTCCTTCGTGCAACACGTGACGTTGCATGCACCTCCACCCCAAGATCCAACAACCTTCGACACAAACGCGAACCGAGAAACCCACTGCCGCCCGTCACAAGGATTCTTTCTCCAAACCACCGCTCAAGATGTGCCATAGAAGCGATACGTCTACCGAGAGGGGGTTGTGTCATCTTGCGGCTTGTACTGCAACTCGCCGCCTTCGTGCGGCCCATCATCGTAGAGAGCGACTATTTCTGCTGGGATCTGTGTCAAATCCGTCCCTCTCAGATAGTCCCGCATGGTCGTTCCCGTACATTCTTCATCAACACGAGGCGCTCCACGACGGGCGGCAGCATCATCCACATTGACTACACGGAAGTCGATGCTGAACCTCGTCTTGCCTGACGTATTCGGCACACTCGAATGCAGTTGAGCTGCAGAAAAGAGAATAATCCCTCCTGCCGGAACAATGATGCGAATTTGCGGGTCGAGCTCGATCGCCTCGATGGGCTTGGAAAGTGGACGTGGATCGGCTTTCAAAAACTGAGACACGTGTCCACCACGATGCTGCTTGTTCCACTCATAGTAATTGTGACCACGAGAATCATTCTTGACGGCACGATCCCAGTACTTCGGATGAAAGGCCATCGCATTATCCGAACGAATATCGTAAATGGGAATCCACCAATTGATTTGGCATGGTGGGGCTGAATACCACGTATCGCGATGCGGATGCCACGCATACGCTATCCCGGTCGTCAGATAGTTATCACTGGTCGAACTTCGCATTTTGGGAACATCAAAATACGTTTTGTCTGGATCAGCTCCCATCTCCACCAGCAACGCCCGCAGGTGCTTCTTGGAGTCTGGGTGATGAATGAACTCTGGTTTCAGCTTACCGAGCACTTCAGCGTACTGTTCAACAGGCATGTGAAACTGTGCGGTTTCAGGATCGAGCGGTGCAAAAGCCTCTTCGATCAACTTGCGTGCATGAGTCACCAATGCCAGGGAATGCTCTCGCGGTGAATACGCCATCAACTGCCCGTCAAAAATCAGCTGTCTTCTTTCGTCGTCGCTCAATCGGGCGTCATAGTAAATGGTGTTATTCATTCAACATCTCCTTTGGCGGTAGACACCCATTGTTGCCTTCGCAACCGCATCGCGCCTCTGTACCCAGTTCCCAAGCTTCGCAAACGGCTCTTAAGCCATCAACTACAACCATATCTGGGAGCTCTACTGCCACCAACGCATACACTCGTCACACTAACCAGCGCGACGCAGCAATCCCTGGCTTTCCAACTCATCAGCAGCCAGCTTAATGGTAACAAAGGGCAGACCGGATCGTTCGGCGATTTCCAATAATGTGTGCATACCATCAGACTGGTTCAAGACCCAGAGCAAAGCCATTTCCGCGCTTCGCCCGGTGACGTTGCCCCCGATTGAGCGATAGAGGCCTCGCTTACCCAGCTGTGGTTCACAATAGGGGGACGTGTTGACGTATCCCCTGTTTGACTCCAGCACCCCCACAACTGACCGAACAATTTCGAGCGATCGTGAGAGCGATTGCGGTTTGACGAAGTCAAGATTGTCGGCAGACGTGTGATACTCCGGGTACGCTCCATTGGCCCGACGCATGAAACAGCCGACAGGAAGATTGAACCCCGGTGAACCATACTGGCGTTCATCGTATCCATAGGGAATAAATTCGGTGATCTCGAACGGGTCCCCTGAGTGTCGCAAGACATGAGCGAATGCCGCATCAATACCAGCCGTACCGACCCGGCTTTTCTTATAGGTGAAGCCCCCCTCATCACCCACGCCGGTCAGGACGAAACCGTGCTTAATGTTGGATACATGTCGCTGATTGAGGGCCAGCCAAGTGATCGCTCCGATTGTTACCGGAAGAAACAGGAAGCGATAAGAGTATCGACGTGGACAAGCTTGCAACGACTTAGCCAAGAAAGTTGCAACTGCAATCCCTGATAGGTTGTCATTGCACAAAGATGGATGGCAGGCATGGCATGAGATGAGCACCTCTTCTTCGGTTTCCCCGGGTAAATAGTATTCCCCGTAGGCCAAATGCCCCTTCTCCAGGGACGAGTCAATCACGACATCGTACTCTTCATCTTGAAGTTCAAGATACTGACGATGGCTCAAACAAAATCCCCACGTCTGCTTGTAATAGGACGTTCTATAAGGAATCCACTCGGGATGATCCGGCAAGGTAAACAGGTGCGCTTTGAGATCCGCTAGCGACACACGTGCCGCTACGGGAACGCTATAACTTACCACGTGCAGATTGGATTGCTTAAAGTCGATAATTCGGACTCCCTGCCGGTCAGCCACGTAGGCATCCCGAATATTCCACTCGAGCGGAACCAGCCAATCGAACACCTGAGTTCCGCTTGGCACTTCGGTGATCGTCAACGGAATATGTTGTTGAATGCGCCCGAATGTTTCCCGAATGCCCTGGCCAGTAATACTCCGACAGATCGGATAAAGTTCCCCAATGAGTCGATACATCGCCTCGCCGCTATCGTCCGAAAGACTCGCCCTTGAATCGCAACTATTCACGGAATCAGGCCCTTTGCAGTTCAAACCAACAGGCTCCACTTTTCCATCAGGTGCAGATTCGCACTTCTGGGATCGGCACAACAAACTCTCCGCCCCAAGTGCGGACGTAACTCATTTGTTTCATGATTTCTTCTTTGAGATTCCAGGCAAGAATCAGCACATAGTCGGGCTTGGTTTCCTTGACACGTTGCGGATCATGGATGGGAATGTGAACTCCCGGGAGCCAATGTCCCTGCTTGTATGTGCTTCGATCCACCAGGTAATCAACAAAGTCTTCCCGTACACCGCAATAATTGAGTAACGTACTGGCCTTCGCTGCGGCCCCGTAGGCAACGACTGACTTCCCGTCACGTTTTGCACGAATGAGGAACTCGAGAAGCGCGCGTTTCGTCTCTCGAGCTTTCTCCGAGAAGGAAAGATAATGGGACAGCGTCGCAAATCCCAATGCTTCTTCCTTCTTCTGCAACGCCATCAATCGATCAGTTACCGAATTGGACTGAACCCCTTCATGACGAGCGTAGACTCGTAACGAACCACCGTGCGTGGATATTTCATCGACGTCGAAAATAGTTAGGCCATGCTTCTTGAAGATCTGAATCACCGTGGTAAGTGAAAAATAGGAAAAATGCTCATGATAAATTGTATCGAACTGATTCAGCGCCATCAGATGCATCAAATGAGGAAACTCCATCGTAATGATCCCCTTCGGGGCCAGAAGGAGTTTGAGCCCCCCGACAAAATCATTCAGGTCCGGCACGTGCGCCAAGACATTATTGCCAATGATTAAGTCAGGCGGTCTTTGCTCCGCTAGGAGCTCCCGTGCGGTCTGAGTCCCGAAAAATTTCACACATGAGGGAATCCCTTTTTTGATGGCCACTTCGGCCACGTTTTTAGCCGGCTCGACACCCAACACTTGAATGCCGCGCTTCACAAAGTTCTGCAGTAGGTAGCCATCATTGCTGGCAATTTCGACGACGTAACTCTGGGACCCTAAGGAGAATCGTTCCACCGCCATATCGACATACTCTTTGGCATGCTGGAGAAACAGGTCGGAAAATGATGAGAAATACGCGTAATCAGAGAAAATGTGGTCAGGGCTCTCAAACTCTTCTAACTGGACGAGCAAGCACCGTTCACACACGAATGCCCGCAGCGGATAAAAAGGCTCCATCTGATTGAGTTGGTGGGCTTTTAAATACGAATTGGCCATCGGAGACATACCCAGATCAAGGAAGACGTGCTGCAGAAGCGTTCCACAAAATCGACATCCGCCACGAGACATGATCTACTCTCCTTTGGCTAAAACAACCACGATACGAGCATGCACTGAATCGAAGGACTGCTTTTCAGGCGGATTCCGGCGTGTATCCCACACCGCGCCATACGACTCCCGCTGTGACCATTGCTGCAGGCTCGAATACCCCACGGCCATCGATCACAAGAGCGTGGGCCATCAATCGCGAGAAGTCCGCCGGCTGAATCTCGCGATACTCCGGCCAAGCAGTCACGAGGCAGCAGGCATCGCTTTTCCTCAACGCATCAGCCCAACTTTCAGCGAATGCAACTTCTCGAAACTCGGCTCGCCGCTTCGCGTGGGGCATAGCAATGGGATCGTGAACGAGCACCTTTGCGCCCTTCCTTCGAAGCTCAGCCACCAAGGGCAACGCCGGTGATTCCCGCAAATCATCCGTTCCAGGCTTGAATGCGAGACCGAGCACTGCCACGGTCTTGCCTGACAGACTCAATTCCTTTTCCAACAATGCAACCATTCGGAGAGGCTGGTCGGCATTGATGTCCAACACAGCATCTAACATTCGTGTCCGCTCACCCACGGTGCGCCCAAAGCTCCGAAGTGCCGCCACATCTTTCGGGAAACAACTGCCTCCAAATCCCAGACCGTGCCAAATATACTCTGTGACTCCCGCAGGTCCACCCACCTGGCCATTGATCGGTGTGAGTCGCCTATCGAGATGGACCCCTTTCCACACCAAGCGTGCGTCGACACCAGGTAAAGCGGAACACATGTTGCCAATCTCATTCGAGAATGAAATCATCGTCGCAAGCAGGGAATTCGACACATACTTGATCATCTCAGCCGTACGCGGGGTAGTTACTAATTTGGGGCACGTGAACTCTGCGTAGATCCTCAGAAACACGTCCGCCGTGGTGGAATCCGTGGCACCGACCACGATACGGTCAGGAATTCGGAAATCCTCGACAGCACGACCCTCTCTCAAAAACTCCGGATTCATACACAAACCCCAGCCATCTCCGACTCTCCTGCCAGACTCAGACTCGATCGCGGCCTTCACCGGGCCCTCCGTAGTTCCAGGCAGGACGGTACTTTTCACTGCCACCACATGGTATCCACGCTTGTTCACTAACGCTGCTCCGACCTCCTTTGCGGCAGCCACAATTTGAGACATGTCCATCCGCCCATCTACCGTTGGCGTACCCACACAGATCAGCGTCACATCGGAATCGAGAATGGCTGGCTTTGCGTCCGTGGTGGCGGATAACCGTCCCTTGTCGCGCGCTGCCAGGAGTAAGTCCTCCAACCCTACTTCATGAATGGGAGGACGACCCGCGTTAATTTCACTCACAACCTCCGGCCTGATATCGACACAGGTCACCTGGTGCCCACGCTCTGCCAAGCAGGCTCCTGATACAAGCCCCACGTATCCCGTACCTATTACTGATATCTTCATGGTCACCCTACTGGTTAGCCAACACGTTCATGCTGCTCAAGCTCTTCCAGGTCGACAAACTGCTTATACCAGTACAGCATTCTTTCCAAGCCAAGCCTGAGATCGACAAGCGGAGTATAGCCAAGAAGCGATCGAGACTTCGCGAGGTTCGGGCAACGACGATTGGGGTTATCCGTCAGATAGTCGGCCTCCTCACTTGGCTTATGGACAACTTGCCGAGCACTACCTGCTACCTGTATCAGCATCCGTCCAAGGTCACGCATTGAGATTTCAGGTGAGTCACTTCCTATATTGAACGGTTCAGCATGATGCCGAGACAGAAGGGTCAGAAGATATCCTGTTAGTGCATCCGAGACATAGCAAAAGGTGCGAGTTGGACTCCCATCCGACCGAAGGACGATATCGCGATCGGCTAAGATATCGCGACAAAAATCAGGCAGGACGCGGCCGTCGGCCAGGCGCAATCCAGGACCGAAGTTATTGAACGGTCGGACGATTTTCGCAGGCACGCCATGTTGCTGATAGTACAAATAACAGAGAGTCTCACCTAAACGCTTGGATTCGTCGTAGCACGCCCGAGGGCCAATACATGACACATTGCCACGATAGGCCTCGTTCGTTGGAATCTCCTGAGCTGGAGGATCACCATAAATCTCACTTGAACTGAAATAGAGGATGCTTTCGGTCCGATGACTCTTGGCAAGTTCAAGCATGTGTCGCAAGCCAGAAATATTCGTATCTAATGTCTCCAGCGGATATTGACGATAGACTTTTGGACTGGCAATAGATGCCCCATGAATAATAAAGTCAAAATGGGTATCGGGCACTTGCGTCCAGGGCTTGGTGATATCTTGTCGGACCCGGTGAATGTCGGGACTTGCGGCGGCCAATTCAGTAAGCCAGCGTGGGCAGCCCCGGATATAGTTGTCGGCAGCGACGATTGACAGACGGCCATTCTTTAAAAGGGTCCGGTTAAGATACGCGAAGAAATGGAGAAACCCAAACCCGAGAAAGCCAGCTGCCCCCGTCACGAGAACATGCTTTCCGCGAAACGCCTCCAATCGAGAACCCAACGTTTTCTCCATTCGCGCCCAGTCCTCGTCCAACCACTCTTGTGCTTGTGCGAACAAAGATATCTGACTGGTCATTGACTCTCACTCCTCTCGACTTGATGCACGCAGCCGCCCAAACACAGCAACGTTAGGGATGTTGGTGTTGGCACATTGATTCAGGGTCACCATACCTTCCACGGCGCCTTACCTGAATTCCACAACTCCTCCAAATAACTCTTTTCTTTCAGCGTATCCATGCACGACCAGAACCCATAGTGCTTATACCCTACCATTTCACCGGCGTGAGCGAGACGTTCTACAGGCTCACGCTCCCATGCCGTATGATCACCATCAATGTAGTCTAATGCTTTTGTGTTCAGGACAAAAAACCCGCCGTTGATCCAACCCTCCCCAGACTCAGGCTTCTCAAAAAACTCAGTCACTCGATCGCCGTCAAACCCAATTCGACCAAATCGCGCTGGGGACCGGACTGAGGTCATGGTTGCAATCTTTCCATGGGAGCGATGAAACTCCAGCAATTTACTGATGTCCAGATCCGCCACACCGTCTCCGTACGTCAACATAAACGTCTCATCGTTTCCTAACCATTTCTTCAACCGCTTCACCCGCCCGCCCGTTTGTGTCACCTGTCCCGTATCAGCCAGGTGAACTGTCCACTTTGGCTGATTGCCATCATGAATTGTGGTTTTCCCAGTAGAAAGATCCACTGACAGGTCATTGTTGATAGCAAAGAAGTTGAGGAAGTATTCCTTGATCATTTCCCCTTTGTATCCAAGTGCGATGATGAACTCCGTCACTCCATGCACCGCATGAATTTGCATGATGTGCCAGAGTATAGGCTTGCCGCCAATTTCAACCATCGGCTTCGGACGAAGCACGGTCTCCTCAGACAATCTGGTACCTAGTCCCCCCGCCAAAATCACCGCTTTCATGTCCCTACCTCCAGCAATCGATCGTTGTCACCACTTGTGCTGACACGGATGCCTACGTCCGAGGATTCAATAAACTTTCTACGCTATCGCGGCGCAAGCCTCTCTGGTGCGACGAGGAGGCTCGATGTTCCTGAACATTTTCGAAAGCTATACCTGCTCAAACCCCTGTTGGCCACGACAGAGTTTCCCACCGCCATCCAACCCTCTGGTCAGAGACAGCGAACACCCCCCTGCATATGAAGTAATAGCAGATGTTTTCACCATAGCACCTTTTGGTTAAAACACCTCTTCAAATAGCATTATGCTCACCGTGAACATACGGCTGGGGCCGCCGCTTGCCTCCCGACTGTCTCGACACCGTCGACCAAGATATGCACCATGCCCGCATACCCATGAGTTGGGACATGTGAGTCGTCTCTTAATCTCTGGCTTTACACGGCTGTCCATCACCTATTCACCCCGCAATCATGCTCGCACGCTTGCAGACGTGTCCTCACAAACATTGTGATCAGCTAATGAGCGGAAATACAGACAACCTACCCACATGACATAGCCAACTGCATGATCGAACACCAGGCCTCGACAGGATTTAGACATGTACGTACAAGTGCTCTATTGGTCGCTATCATACGCAACGCTCTGTGACCCAGCGTAGCAATGGCCGCACAACACCCTCCCATCGTCCAGTGACATCACCCCGCGCCGTATCGCCCGTTCCGGGATCCACCACACGGAAACCAATAGCCCGCGGCACGTCACAATGCTCATGCCATGGATCCTCTGAGAATAGCCCTCCTCCCACAACCATCGTTCCCTCTGAGAGAAAATTTCCCGGAATCCACGCCGTACTGATATATCGACCAACTGGGCGTGGTCTCCTGTACCAAGTAGGATCGCGATCATTCGCAATAAATGCGATGACATCCTCCTCTGTGTTGAATCCGAACTGTGCGACAATCGAATGTCCTGGCTTAAGGATGTCATACTCGATTTCAACACGGATGGGATTGCGAATATCAACCACATCGGCGACGCGCCCGGCCTCGGTTTTGACCCGGACCGCCCGCAGGCGCACGACGTCATTGCCTGGAGCCTGCGCGGGATCCGGCCATTCGATCGACGGCTGGATGTGGCCGGCATGCAAGTAGTGGT